>Ga0105048_10000200_pt1 | contig 84828 bp, 77 predicted proteins | sample MAT05_FD_78382 | JGI IMG/M metagenome (GOLD analysis project Ga0105048, IMG submission 78382) | Freshwater microbial communities from Lake Fryxell liftoff mats and glacier meltwater in Antarctica - MAT-05 | ecosystem: Environmental > Aquatic > Freshwater > Ice > Liftoff microbial mat | place...
GAGCGGATCAAACATTTACGATCACTGCAGATGCCTGCTACCAAATAGCCGATGTGATTGTTGACGGAGTTTCACAAGGTGCCATTGGTACTTATACCTTTACGGATGTAACGGCAACGCAAACAATCAGCGCAACCTTCTCCCGGCTTAGTTATATCATCACGGCCACTGCAGGTGCAAACGGCAGTATCACACCAAATGGGGCTGCAAGTGTAAACTGTGGTGCCGATCAAACATTCAGCATTGCAGCCAATGCAGGATTTGCGGTTCAGGATGTAGTGGTGGATGGTGTTTCGCAAGGTGCGGTTACTTCTTACACATTCACTAATGTAACGGCAACGCATAGCATCAGTGCAACTTTCGCTGCCTTGCCGGGATGTGTCCGGCCATCACTATCGGTAGTTATTGGCAATGTTTTATGCAGGGGTGGCAGCACAGGTGCTATTAATTTAACATTAACCGGGGGCACAGGACCTTTCACTTACGCATGGATAGGACCAAATGGCTACAGTGCATCCACTGAGGATATTTCAGGATTGGCGGTAGGCAGGTACCGGGTGATCGTAACAGCAACAGGGGGTTGTACCGCCATCGCATTTTATACCGTTGGTCAGCCGGCCGGAACGCTGGTAATTGCTGCTTCCTGGAACCCAGTTCCCTGCTTCGGCGGCACCACCAATGTATTGGTATCTGCAGCGGGTGGCACACTGCCCTACACTGGGGCAGGAATAATACCTAACCAGGCAGCGGGTGTACATACATACACTGTAACGGATGCCAATGGTTGCACCGCGAGCGGAACATTCACTATTATACAGCCAGGTGCAATTAATGTAACTGCCACTCCGGGTACCATCGCTTGTGGAGCAACTACCACGAATGTGACTGTAACGGCAGCAGGTGGCTTTCCACCCTATACAGGAACTGGTGTACGGACTTTACAAACGGCGGGTGTACAAATTTACACGGTAACAGATGCGAGGGGATGTACCGGCAGTGCAACAATTACCATCGCAGGCAGCACCGGTACTCCACCGGCAAGGCCAACTTTAGTTACCGGGCCGGCATATGGCCTGTGTGGCGGCGGAACCTTTACCTACATGGTGGCAGCAGTACCAGGAGCAACAGGCTATACCTGGGCAGTTCCGGCAAGCTTTAGCATTGTCGGTGGCCAGAGCACCAGCCAGCTTCAGGTATTAGTACCTGCAAACTTTAGCGGACAGGCTACTATTGGGGTAACGGCAACCAGTACCTGCGGAACAGGTTCACAATACCGGTTCAGCGTTTTTGGGGTATTATATTATGCACCTGCTGCCATTTCAGGTCCATCAACCGTTAACCCGGGCCAGGCAAATGTGCAGTACAATTTACCTTTCACGGCCGGGGCCACTTATAACTGGTTGGTGCCATCAGGTGCAACGATTGTCAATGGGCAGGGTACCAACAACCTGACTGTCACCTTCGGTACCAGGAGCGGTAACGTAAGTGTGGATATACAAAATGCCTGTGGTACCGCACCAAGGTCGGGTAAATTTGTAACGGTTGCTTTGCCATTGACGATCCCGCTACCAAAGGCTGCGCCGGCAGATCAGCTACCTATCACGAAAGTTTATTTCAATGTATATCCGAACCCGGCACAAAGCAATGCTACGGTGGCATTCAGTTCGCTGAAAGCAGGAAGTAAGTTTGAAGTAGTGGTCAGCAATACAATTGGTAATATCCTGTTAACCAAATCGGGTGTAACCATTTCCGGTAAGAACCAGTTGCTGTTTGACCTGGGTAAATTTACCAATGGAATGTATTTAGTAACATTAAAAACAGACGATACCATTCAAACACAAAAACTCTTAAAACAACAATAATTTCAAGCAGCTTATACCAGCGTTTCTACAACCTGCGGTACCAGTGCCGCAGGTTTCTTTCGTTTTTAAATAATAGGGATGTGGGACGGAAAAATGCTGCCTTCAAATAAATCCATCCTTGCTGGTGAATAATGCTGCGGATGCAATAGAATAACTGATGATATGATGGTGATTGTAAACTTTTAGTGGTGCCTGTGCTACGGTAGTGAATAAAGCGAAAGATAGATAATGAATGTTTTTTGTGCTGCCGACAGGGGTTGAGTCCAATTTTTTATTTGCAAGCTTTCAATTTTAACCGTGCGCTGTTTTCTCATGATGCAACAGTTATCGCAAACTTCGTTCTGAGAAAGCAATTAAAGCAGCTATCATCAACTGCATTTCATAATAAAACGGGTTAGCCGAAAACCGATTAGAGTAGGCGCTAAAATATAATAATATGCAAAACAAAAATTATTTCAGGATTGCAACAGCATTTGTTGCTTTGTTTGTATTCATCATTGGTTGTAACACACCTGCTGCTGAAAATGAGAAACCAGTTGAGGCAGCAACAGCACCAAAGGAAGTAAAGCCGGATGCAGCCACGATAAAAGCGGAAATACAGGCCCTGGAAACCGCCTGGGCTACTGCCGATAATGCACGGGATGTAAATGCCATTGCTGCCTTTTATTCAGACGATGCAATAAGTTATTCCAATAACAAGCCGATGGTGGTGGGCAGGGCTGCCATTCAAAAAGATATAGAAGAAGGCTTTGTAAAAAGGCCCAAGGGTTCCACTGTTGCTTATGATGTGGTGGATGTTTATGCCGGAGACAACACGGCAACTGAAACGGGCAAAATAACCAGGAAAGATGAAGCAGGAAAAGTAACGTATACGGGGAAGTACATGGCTGTTTGGGAAAAGCATAACGGTAAATATATCTGTATCAGGGATATTTCAAACGATGATGCAAAAGAAAAGTGATGAACCTCTTTAGCTACCGCTTTTGTTGCGGAAAATGAGGAGGTAAAATGCCTCCTCATTTTAACAATTGTGGCCGTTACAAGGTATGAGCGGTATCCATTCAATTCTTTAAAGCCAGTTACACCATAACCATTTTACCATTTCAAATGATTTGCACCATGAACAAACAATCATTTTTTACCATCGCCGGATTATACAGTCTTTTTATCCTTTTCGGTTGCAGCTATACAGACAATACAAAGCCAACAGCCGGCAATGCAGCTAAACCTGCTGCAACAGAAACACCTGATTACTTCCAGCTTCGCCCCGCAACCGAAAAAGCTTATGGATACTCCCATGCAGTAAAGATTGGCAACGATATTAAGATATCCGGAGCTGTAAGTATGGACAGGGCTGGTAATCCAACCGCAAAAGGAGATCTGCTGCAGCAGATGAAAAACTGCTACGCTGATCTGGATACCGTATTACGGCATTACAACTGCACGTTTGATGATGTAGTGGTGGAAAATATTTTCACTACCAATATGCCCGAATTTTTAAAACACGCAGGTTTTCGCAGTTCCATTTATAAAAAGCAATTTCCAACAGGCAGTTGGTTGGGCGTAAAAGAATTGGCATTGCCGGATTTCCTGGTTGAGATAGAACTGGAAGTACATACATCGAAATAATAATGGCTTATAGAAAAAAATTGCTCACCCAACTTTTAAACCACAACAACTCATGCAAACAGCAGGCATCATCGGCGGTTCAGGCTTTATAGGAAGCTATGTAACCAAAATATTTTTAGAGAATAATTTTAAAGTGAAAGTTTCATCAACTGATATTGCAAACCACAGCAAGTATGACCATTTGAAAGGTCTTACCAATGCCGGCAATATGGAAATTTGTCCGATAGATTTGCTGCAACCCGGCAGCATTAAAGAATTTGCGGAGGGCTGTAGTATTATTGTTCATGGCGGCACCCCTTTTATACTGGATGTACAAGATCCGCAAACACAGTTATTTGAACCCACTGTAAATGGAACAGAAAACTTTTTAGAAGTAATTAAAAATTCAGCAGGCATTGAAAAAGTAATTTTCATTGCTTCTGTTGCAGCATGGAATACATCATTTCCATTAAACCCTTCTACTTACAGCAGCGATCATATTTTTTCAGAAAATGACAGCCCTTATATTTCTGACGCCGACCATCCTTATGCACAGGCAAAGTTTTTTGCCGACCAGGCGGTGAGAAAATTCATTGAAGAAAATAACAACCTTCCATTTGAAATTGTATCCGTGTCGCCGGTGTTTGTAACAGGCAATAGTTTGTCTTCCCGGCAGGATTCTACCTCTGTGGGTATGCAATACCTGTTTAAACATAAAATTGCCCCTAATCCATTTGTAGAAATGTTGTATGCAGCAGACGTGGCATTTGCGATGGTAGATGTCCGTAATGTGGCGGAAAGTGTTTTTAATGCCGCTACTAAAAAGGGGTTGCACGGCAAAAATTATTTGATCGCCAATGAAACGTATAGAGTATCTGACATTACCCGCATGCTCAACCAGCAGGCTCCGGTTGCAGCACCTGCCTATATCTATAACAATGCATTAGCTATGCAGGATTTGGGTATTTCATTTATCAGTGCAAAAGAAACCCTGAATAACTGTAATTAATTTTTTATTTTAACAAGAAAAAAAGATGCTACAATTAATGGTACTTTACCCGCAGCCTGCCGATGTGCAGCAATTTGAAGCAGATTATAGCAGCCACCTTGCGCTGCTTCATGAAAAAACCGGTATACCGGCAACAGTAAAACCGTATACCGTCACCAAATTTTTACCTGGGCCCAATGGAGCACCAGCTTTCTTCCAGATGTTTACCATGCCTTTTGAGTCGCCTGAGGCATTGCAGGCAGCGATGTCTTCGGAAGGAATGCAGGAAGTGGCAGCAGATGCCAACCGGATTTCTTCCGGAGGCGCACCGACTATTTTAATTGGCAATACTGAATAATTGAAAATAGGTGAATTGTTTTTTCATGCCATCTATTTTATTTCCTTAAAAACAAAGCTATAGAGAAATGAAAACAGCACTCATTACCGGAACCAGTAAAGGTATTGGCCTTGAAACAGCACTCGCCTTTTCACGTGGAGGCTACCAGGTTTTTGCTACCATGCGCCATCCTGAAAGGGCCACCGTATTGAGGCAGCAAATAGCGGACGAATCACTGTCTATTAAGATGTATGCAATGGATGTGGATGCTGATGAATCTGTGAAACGCTGTACAGATACCATCTGCCAGGAGCATGGCCAGGTTGATGTATTGGTAAACAATGCCGGTATTGAGCGTCATGGTTCTATTGAAGAACTGTCTATGGCTGATTTTAAAGCTGTGATGGAAACTAATTATTTCGGTGTAATCCGCTGCATGCAGGCGGTACTTCCTCAAATGCGAACTAGCCGCAATGGCTGTATTATTAATATTGGTTCCATTTCCGGTAAAATTGCCAACTCGCCACTGGGTGCTTACTGCGCCAGTAAACATGCATTGGAGGCCCTTACAGAAGCGGTGGCTGGTGAAGTAAAACCTTTTAATATCAGGGTAGCCATTTTGGAACCCGGTATTATCAACACACAAATGGCTGCAGAAATCAGCACGAACAGTCATTCTGTTTATCCGCAGGTGCGCCGTTTTGGAGGCCTGTTTACCGCATCCCTTAAAACGCCGACCCCGGCTTCACTGGTAGCAGAAAAAATATTGGAAATTGCAAACAGTGATTCCTGGCAATTAAAACATCCGGTAGGGCCGGGTGCAGCACCATTCCTTGCCTGGCGGGCATCCATGACCGATGAACAATGGATAGACTGGAATGCATTAGATGATGAAGACTGGTACAACGCAGTAGAATCAACTTTTGGTTTGAATGCAAGGGAGTAATAATAGATGATTAATTATTATTGTCCGGCTAAAAAGCTACTAAGTATTTTACATTCAATGCGAAAAAGGAGGTGGGCCTTTATTTGAAATTGAGGCCGGCGCGGTTGACCGGTCGTTAAGCTGATGGAGTGAGGTAATTTAATGCAGCGAAAGGCATCTCCATTTTCCGGGCAACAATCGACCATTATTTAAAAAACCGCATGAAAATAAAAGTCTTCATTATCTGCATGATATTGGTGCGGCAAAGCGTTGCACAGTCCATCCTGCCACCAGTACCGGAATGGAAGGGCGAAAGTGAATTATTGATCGCTAACCCGGGAAACCCCTGGGTCACTCCCACCGAAAAATCAGGTTTTATCACAACACCTGGTTATAATGAAACCATGAACTGGTTTAAAAAATTAGCTGCCGCTTCACCTTTGATCAGTATGGTTTCAATTGGTAAAAGCCCGGACGGCCGGGAGATTTTTATGATGATTGTTTCCGCAGAAAAAACAATTACCGCCACCGCATTAAAAAAATCCAGCAAGCCGCTTTTGCTTGTACAGGCTGGTATTCACCCAGGAGAAATTGATGGCAAAGATGCAGGCATGATGCTGCTGCGTGATATCGCCTTTGGTGGTAAAAAAGATTTATTACAACGTGTGAATTTATTGTTCATACCTATTCTGAATGTAGATGGCCATGAACGGACTTCACCATACAACAGGCCCAACCAACGTGGCCCGGAAAATATGGGCTGGAGAACCAATGCACAAAATTTAAACCTGAACAGGGACTATGCAAAACTGGACACCAGGGAAATAAGAGCTGTAATAAAAGTGATCAACGAATACGAGCCTGATTTGTACATGGATATTCATGTAACAGACGGCGCCGATTACCAGTACGACATCACTTTTGGTGGATTAGAAGGGCAGGGTCATTCAAAAGGCATCTCTCATTGGCTGGCAACCACATTTAAACGGCAGGCAGATAACGATTTGAAAGCCAACGGACATATTCCCGGACCACTGTTATTTTCTGCAAACGACATTGATTTTTCAAAGGGGAATGTTTTGATAATGGGTGACCCAAGGTTTTCAGATGCGTACGCCGACCTGCGGCACCTGGCTGCTGTACTGGTGGAGAACCATTCTTTAAAACCATTCAAACAAAGGGTGCTGGGAACTTATGTATTGCTCGAAAGTACTATGAAGTTATTGGCAACAAAAGGGAAATCACTTATTGAAGTCACAAAAGCAGACAAAGCAAAAAGAGAAACAACCCTTCCAATGAAATGGAAAGTGCCGCAGATGAGCAGTGCTGCTTCTTTCGAAACACAAGTCAATGTATTAAATAAAGATACTGGGGCAACCGCTCCCGATAGCCTTATTCTTTTAGGTGTGGAATCCCGCATTGTAAAATCGGCAGTAACCAATGCAAGTTACCCGAAATGGACAGGCAGGAAGGTAACCATGACAATTGCAAATTACAAAGGAACAGAAGGTATTGCATTTGTAACCAGGCCAAAAGCGTATTATCTGCCTGCTTCCTGTTATGACGTAATTGAACGGTTACAAATACATGGCATAAAAATGGAAATATTAGATCAGCCCCGGGAAGTATCAGTAGAAATGTACCGGATAAGGGATGCCAAATTTTCAAATGGAGATGGCAGAGTGTTGCCGTTTGAAGGACATATACAGGTAACAGGAACCACGCAACCAGAAAGCCATCAACAAACTTTTGCAGCAGGCAGTGCTTTTATTTCTACCGACCAGCCGTTGGGTGACCTTGCTATGATACTGCTGGAGCCAGGTTCGCCGGATTCCTATTTTCAATGGGGATTTTTTCATTCCATTTTTCAACGGACAGAGTATATTGAATACTATGTAATGGAACCAATGGCGAAAAAAATGCTGGAAGCGTCACCAGCCCTGCAAAAGGAATTTGAAGAAAAGAAAGCGCAGGATAAAAAATTTGCGAATGACCAGAATGCAATCCTCACCTGGTTTTACAGCAAAACAAAATTTTACGACGACAGGTATTTATTATACCCGGTAGCCAGAGTTTTATAAATACCTATTATACAAACAACATGAAAATAAAATTTTTCTTCATCAGCTTTGTTTTATCACAACAAATCAGTGCCCAATCGTTTCAAAAAATTCATGACAAAGCAATATTTATAGATACACACAACGACTTTTTAACCAAAGCCTGGTATTACGGATTTTCTTTTGATAATGAACTAAGTACCAAAACACATAGTGACTTGACAAGATTAAAAAGAGGAGGCATCGATATGCAGTTCTTTTCTATCTGGAGCGATGGCAAAGAAGGCCATTCATTTAATTTGGCAAACAGGCAAATGGATTCATTGGATGCTGTGTTAAAACGCAACCCGGATAAAATAGTAAAAGTTGCCAACAGTGCAGCATTGTATAAAGCAGTAAAGCAAAAAAAGATAGCCGCCATGTTCGGCATTGAAGGCGGGCATTTTATTGAAAATGACCTGAACAAACTGGATTCGCTCTATCAACGCGGTGCCAGGTACATGACCCTCACCTGGAACAACTCTACTACCTGGGCAAGCAGTGCTTATGAGGAGGTTTACAAAAAAGATTTAACATACAAAGGTCTTTCTGATTTTGGGAAGCAAATTGTGAAGCACATGAATCAACTGGGTATGTTGGTTGACGTTAGCCATGTTGGCGAAACTACTTTTTGGGATGTGATCAATACCTCCACCAAACCAATTATTGCATCGCATAGTTCGGTTTATAATTTATGCCGTCACCAACGCAATTTAAAAGATGACCAGATAAAAGCCATTGCAAAAAACGGTGGTGTTATCCAGGTAAATTTTAATTCAGGATTTGTAGACAGTAATTTTTCAAAAAAGGAAAAAAACTTTATTGCCCGCCACCAGGCAGAAATGGATTCATTGGCCAATACCGGCATGAATGAATACATGGCAGAAGAATACATCTACAAAAAATACAATGAAGAAGCACAGTTGCTGCGGGCCCCGTTTAATTTACTGATGCAGCACCTAGAATACATCATTCAACTGGTTGGTGTTGATTATGTGGGCATCGGTTCGGATTTTGACGGGGTAGTGTCAACGCCTTTAGAAATGGATGATGTTACGGCATATCCCTTATTAACAAAAGCATTGCTGGAAAAAGGCTACAGTAAAAATAACATCCATAAAATATTGGGTGGAAATTTTTTACGGGTGCTAAAAGCAAATGAAAACTAATAACGGTTAAAACAGCTACAATGAGAACAAGTATTTTTTTATTGTTGATAATAATAGCCGGTTGTGAAAGCAGTTCAAAAGATGAGCCGGCAGCAATCGATGTTCATGCTGCGGCAGGTTTTACAGATTCAGATTCCGTAGCAGTAACAGTACTTGTGAAAGATTTTTTTAAAGCTTTTGAGGAAAAAGATTTCCAAACGATGAGTAGCATCCCCGGCCCTTTCATTAAGATAATTTACCACAATGGCGATACCACCAACCGGGAAGAAATGCTTGCCATTGTACAGGAAGCCAAAAACTGGTGGCCAGGAACAAGGAAACTTTCCGCTCTTGAATGTATTGCTACTAAGGATATGGCTGTAGTGTGATGTGACAATGAAATAATTTTTTCTTTACCGGGAAATAAAAAAGTTGAAGAGCGCTATAGAGAAACATCGATATTCAGGAAGACAGCAGCACAATGGAAACCAGTACGATGTCATTATTCAAAAATAATTGTTGATAAGCATACTGAAGAAGTTAACTGAAAAAAATGAAGCTCGATAAAAAAATGGCAATTGAAAAAACGGGTGAAGGATTAAAGAGAGTGATAGGAGTACCAGGGTTGGCATTAAATATTGTAAACGGCACAATCGGTGCAGGCATTTTTGTTTTGCCTGCGGCTGTTGGGATGCAATTAGGAGCCTTTGGTATATTTTGTTATTTATTTTGCAGTATCATGCTCGCTTCCATCATGCTTTGCTATGCAGAGATCGGCAGCCGTATTACAACCAGCGGCGGCTCCTACGCTTACGTTGAAGCGGCTTTCGGAAGGTTCCCGGGCCATATTGTTAACTGGCTGTATTTTTTGGGTTGGGGTGTTTTGGGTAACGCTGCTGTAATCAATATTATAGCAGATTCACTCGCGGTAGTGTTCCCGGTTTTTCTTCATCCGTTTGTACGTGCACTTTTATTATTTGCTGTATTGGCATTTATGGTAATGCTAAATATCAGGGGAACTAAAAACACGATACGCTTATTAAAAGTGGTTACCGTATTAAAATTAGTGCCGCTATTCGCCATCATCTTCTTCGGCTTTAGTAATATTAAGCCAGGTAACCTGCATTGGGAGCATCTGCCAACACTAAAATCTTTTGGAGATACAACGCTGGTTTTATTTTTTGCTTTTGCCGGTTTTGAAACAACACTGAATGTTAGCGGTGAGATAAAAAATTCAAAACGAACTATTCCAGTGAGCATTTTGCTGGGCGGGATGTTGCTATTTGTTACCTACACCTTATTGCAACTGGTTACCCAGGGCGTATTGGGTTCGCAGATGGCAAACTTTAAAGATGCGCCCCTTGCAGCCGTTGCTGAACAAATAGTGGGCCCTGCAGGAGCAACTATTTTGATGATTGCTGCAATTATTTCCTGCTTTGGTTTAAGCTGCGGTGATGTACTTGCTACGCCAAGGTTATTATTTGCAGGAGCCAACAGCGGATTGTTTCCAAAATTTCTGGGAACAGTTCATCCAAAGTATGCAACGCCCCACCTGGCAGTAATTACTTATGCGGCATTGATTTTTATCTTCTCCATTTCGGGAGGCTTTAAGCAATTGGCAATATTAGCCAGCGCTGCCATATTGCTCATTTATCTGGCAGTTATTTTAGCCACTATCAAATTAAGAATGAAAAAACAAGCAACTGCTGAAAAAATGTTTAAAGCTCCTGGCGGTTTGATCACACCTTTTATTGGAATTGCTGCAATCGTATGGCTGCTTACGGGTTTAAGCAAATGGGAAATTCTGTCAACCGCAATTTTTCTGGTAGTGATTTGTATAATCTATTTTGTAACCAGGCAATTGAAAAAAAAAGTACCAGCAACTGAATAATATCAACCAATAAAAAAGCCCGACACGATGATCAATAGCATTTCTTTCCTCGCTGTTGTGTCCTGCATTTGCCAGGCAGCGCTTGCCCAGACGAATACGGTGTACGAAATCGTGCTGGTTGGTGGCCGTGTAATTACCGCAGCAGCAAAGTTGATACAAAAAGAATGCAGACTTTTTCATCATCATTATAACAGCTTTTAAATAAATAATATCATGACATTCAAAATCACCCGCCTGTTTTCATTACTATTATTAAGTGCAGTTACATCGCCGGCACAATCTACGAAGCCAGACATTGCTGCTGCTTCCGTAAAAGTATTCATGGTGCTGGATATAACGGTTCATGATACGGCCATGTATGAGCAGTACCGGAAAAATGTAGAACCCCTTATAAAAAAATATGGCGGTAAATACCTCGTTCGTTCGGGAGGGATGGCCTTTGATAAAGACCCGGAACATCAAGTGATTCCGGTACAGGGAAACTGGAATCCCAACCGGTTTATCATTGTGCAGTGGAACTCGATTGAATCGCTTCAAAAATTTTCAACATCAGCCGAATGCATTGCCATTGCCGCATTGAGAGACAATTCAGCCGTTACGAAATCTATTATCGTTAAAGAGTACCTGCTAAATTAAAACCGGCTAACAGTACCCGCTGTGCAGGTGGCACGTTCGTTACAAACAAAGACACAAGGAAAAATGCCGGCTGAATTATTTATAATTGTAGAGCGTTTTTTAAAAATATCATGATGCAACACAACTTAGCTGTCCAAAAACGAATAGAATCAATTGATATCCTTCGGGGTATTGCAATGGTATTGATGGCACTGGACCATACCCGGGATTTTTTTCATATTGGAGCCAATACAGATGACCCTTTGAACCTGGCAACCACTTCTCCAGTCTTGTTTTTTACCAGGTGGGCAACCCATTTCTGTGCACCCATATTCGTTTTTCTTTCCGGCACTTCCGTCTACCTGCAAAGCCTGCGTAAAACAAAAAAAGAGCTGAGTTCATTTTTAATCAAACGGGGCCTGTGGTTAATTGCGGCAGAAGTGTTAATTATTTCCCTTGGCTGGACCTTTAATCCGTTCTATAATTTATTAGCCCTGCAGGTCATTTGGGCTATTGGTATCAGTTTGTTGATACTTGGATTTGCAATCCAATTACACTTTAAAGTAATTTTGATACTGGGGCTGTTAATTGTATTTGGTCATAACCTGTTGGATATACCGGAAGCTGCGCCAGGTTTTAAATCCGGATTTTGGTGGGATCTGCTGCATCATGGCCATTTTAGCCCGTATGAATTTGCTCCCGATCATTTTATAGTGATCGTGTATCCTTTTTTGCCATGGACCGGGCTGATGATGCTGGGCTATTGTGTTGGAATTTTCTTTACCCCAGCTTTCTCAATGGAGCAAAGGAAAAAAATACTGACCCGTTTGGGTATTGGCTTGATATTGCTTTTCGCAGTGGTTCGTTTCACCAATCTTTATGGAGATCCCGTTGCATGGACCCCACAAAACAATGGGTTTTATACATTCCTGTCATTTATTAAAGTAAATAAGTATCCACCTTCACTGATGTATATATGCGTTACCATTGGGCCTGCGTTACTGATACTTGCATTGCTGGAGAACATTAAAAATAACTTTACAGATAAGATGCTGGTGTTTGGCAGAACTGCTTTCTTTTATTACATCCTGCATCTTTACCTGATACACCTGTTTTGCGCCATTGCCTTTTTTTCAAGGGGGCACCCGATGGAGGATGCAATAGGATCGATGCAGAATTTGCCTTTTATGTTTCAAATTCCAGGTGAAGGCTATCATCTTTTGGTTGTGTATTTAGTGTGGCTTGCGGTGGTGATTTCATTGTACCCGGTTTGTAAATGGTATGATAAATATAAAACCAGCCATAAAGAAAAATGGTGGCTGAGTTATTTATAAAAATATAAAGTAACCAAATGGAAAATAAAAGGCTATCATTGATTACATTGATCATATTGAATGCAGTATCGCTCCGTGCCTAACTTACAGGCAGGAAAAACAACTCAATCGGGAAATGCTGCTTTCCATTATAGAAGATAACATGATATTAAATGACCTGAACTAATTGCAGTTTTACAATATTGGTTAACAACTAATTCTTATTTGTATGTCACAATTCCGCCAGCTCGCCGCTATTATGTTTGCCGACATTGTTGGCTATACCGCTTTGATGCACCACGATGAAAGAAATGCCCTGCAGCTCCGTGATAAAATGAAACAAAAATTAGATGCAGCATTAAAATTACACAATGGCAGGCTTATCAAGTTTAGTGGCGATGGTGCCCTTTGCAGTTTTGACAGTGCCAGTGAATGTGTAAGGGCTGCTTTGGCTATACAGGTAGCCATGATGCAACAACCCGTGGTACCCATGCGTATCGGCATACACCAGGCAGATACCGTGTTTGAAGAAAACGATGTATTTGGCGATGGTGTAAACATTGCCTCCAGGCTGGAGTCGCTGGCAGTACCGGGCAGTATTTTTATTTCGGCAAAAGTGTATGATGACATAAAAAACCAACATGACCTGCAGGCCGCATCGCTGGGCAAATATGCTTTAAAGAATGTAAAAGAACCGGTGGAAATTTTTGCCATCAGCAACGCTGGCCTGGTGGTGCCGCATCATATCAAATTAGAAGGCAAGGGAGAAAAATACAAAGAACGAAGATCGCAAAAGGGTAAAATTGCAATTCTTTTAAAAATGGTGGCTGTGCTGGCGGCTTTAACTATCCTATGGTTTTTCTTTTTGAACCCATGGATGAAAAAGCAACATGCAAAAAATGAGTTGCTGCCTGCCATACAAAAATTAGTGAATGATAATTTTGTACCGCCAACCACGGCTTTTGACCTGGCACTGGAAGCAGAAAAATATATCTCCAATGATTCAGCATTCACTAAACTATGGCCGGTTATTTCTACAACCGTTACCATGCAAACAGAGCCAGCCGGGGCAGAAATATGGTATAAAGATTATGAAAAACCAACCGGTGAATGGCGGCTGGCAGGTACTACACCGTTAAAGAATGTACGATTTCCCCGCCCCTATCTCCGCATTGAAATTAGAAAGAAAGGTTTTCAAACTATTGAATACGCAGCGCCTAATTCTTACAGCAGGCTATGGAGGGATTCTGCCACACTTAAACTGGATAAACAAGGCAGCCTGCCAGCGAACATGGTACGCATACCATCACAAAAAACGTACATGTACATTGTGGGGCTTGAAGCGAAAGGCGATAAGGATATCCCTTCTTTTTTGATGGATAAATATGAAGTGACCAACAAAGAATACAAAACGTTTATGGATGCCGGTGGGTACAGTAATATGAAATTCTGGAACAATGTCGTGTATCAAAATGGGAAAGAAATTTCATTGGATGCTGCATTGGCTTTGTTTAATGATAAAACAGGAAGGCAAGGCCCGGCAAACTGGGAGGCTGGTAGTTATTCTGATGGGCAGGAGAACTTTCCCGTAACAGGGATCAGTTGGTACGAAGCTGCGGCGTATGCTGTGTATGTACAAAAACAACTGCCCACCGTCTTTCACTGGAGTGTGGCTGCGGAAACTTCCCGTACACAATTCGTAGTAGCACTCAGCAACTTTAATGCAAAAAATGCAACGGCAGTTGGCAGCAACGCCGGCTACAGTTCGTTTGGCATTTATGATATTGCAGGCAACGCAAGAGAATGGTGCAGCAATAGTAATGAAAGCAAAGAGGCACATTATATTTTAGGCGGCGGGTGGAACGACCCAACCTATGCTTTTAACGACAGTTACCTGCAACCAGCTTTGGACCGGAGCATCAGCAATGGTTTCCGCTGTATGAAACAACTGCCCGGAGATACCGCCATCGCAGCATTGATGGAACCGGTATCAATGGCTTTCCGTGATTATACTAAAGAAAAACCTGTTGATGATAAAACATTTGAAATTTTCCGCCAGCAGTTTTTGTATGATAAAACCGCATTGAATGAAAAAGTAGAAACACCACTTGACAACGAATCCTGGACAGCAGAAAAAATAACCTTTAATGCAGGCTATAATAATGAAAGAATGCAGGCGTGGCTGTATCTTCCGAAAGGTTTTACACCGCCTTATCAACCAGTACTTTTCTTTCCGGGCTCCAATGATATTTATACAAAAACGTATGACCCATTGTCTGTAAACGGGCGTATTGATTTTATTTTAAAAAGTGGCAGGGCGCTCATGCGGCCGATATACAAAGGCACCTGCGAAAGGCATGATGAACTGAAAAGTGACTTGCCGGATGAATCTGTTTTTTATAAAGATCATTTAATCATGTGGCGCAAGGATATTGGAAGAAGTATAGATTATTTGGAAACAAGAAAAGACATACAGGTTGACAAACTCGGCTACCTCGGCTGGAGCTGGGGCGGCTATATGGGTGGCATCATGCCAGCGGTGGAGAAAAGGATAAAAGCAGTGTCGCTGAATGTTGGCGGTATGGTAATGAATAAATCCCTTCCGGAAGCAGACCAGCTCAACTACCTGCCACGGGTAACCCAGCCCGTGCTGATGCTGAATGGCAAACATGATCTGTTTTTTCCTGTGGAAACATCGCAGGTGCCGATGTATAATTTTTTGGGCACACCCAAAGAAGATAAAAAAAGAATTGTGTACGAAGCAGGGCATCTGGTTCCACGAACAGACTTTGTAAAAGAAACATTGCAGTGGTTTGATAAGTATTTGGGGGCGGTAAAATCACCCTTCAATAGAATATCTCAATGAAGGTGTTGCTGAAAACTGGCCCGGTATGCACAATAAATAATCATATCTTTTACACCAGTATATAACCCTGTTAAATAAAATGAAGCCGGATAAACAACATATAAGCTCAGGGAAAGACGGTCAGGTTGCGTTTAAAAAAATTTCCAAAGAGAATCTTGAACTACGTGAAGTTGTATAAAAATGCACATAAAATTGTATGAGCAACATCAAATTATTTGAAAGCAAACAGGTGCGCTCTTCCCGGATTGAAGAGGAGCAGAAATGGTATTTCTCCATTACAGATATTGCAGCTATTCTTACAGAAAGCATTGACCCTTTAGCATATTGGAGATAACTAAAAGAACGATTAAAAAAAGAAGGAAATGAAACCGTGACGAACTGTCACGGGTTGAAAATGCATGCGGCTGATGGTAAAATGAGGATGACCGATGTAGCTGATACCGAACACGAACCAACTGTTTCTATAAGCACCAAAAAAGTTGGAGACAAAATTTTAATTTCTGTAACTAACAACGGCAACGGCATCCCACAAAAAGTACTGGACAAAATATTTCAACCATTCTATACTACCAAATCGACCTGGCAGGGAACAGGACTGGGTTTGAGTTTGAGCTATGATATTATCAAAGCACATGCTGGTGAGTTAACGGTGAAAACAGAAGAAGCCCGCCCTGATGACCCGGTCGGACGGGGTATTGGTTCAACATTTATCATTCAATTACCAGTAAAACAAAATTGAGTATGAAAAATATTTTATTCCCCTTTTTAATAATGGTTGCTATTGGTAAGCATGCATTTGCACAACAGCCTCAATTCCATTTGCAGGTGGAGGAAAAAACGCACCACTTTGGCCCGGCCGATGGAATTACCCAGGATCAGCAGGGTTATATCTGGTTTAGCAGTTACACAAAGGGTTTGATAAGATACGATGGCAGAACATTTAAAACTTTCCGGTATGAACCAGAAAACCCCAATTCGCCAGCCAGTAATTGGATCGTTTCAATGGCTGTGGATTCATTTGGTAAAATTTGGATGGCACCCTTTGGCAAGGGCCTGGACAGGTTTGACCCCGTTACCAATACTTTTACTCACTTCCGGTATAACAAAGCTGACCCCAACAGCCTCCTATCTGATACTGTTTTCAGCGTTATGATTGATCATACCGGGAGACCCTGGATTGCTACGGTTAAAGGGTTGGTAACACTCGATACCAAAACCGGGAAATTTACCAAAATTCCAAAAAAAATAAATGATAAACCTGTCGACACAGACCCCGCTGTTCTTGCATTGTATGAAGACAAAAAAGGGCTAATATGGTTTTCTACTGGTAATTTTTCAACATTTTCCGCCGGTGATTTTGACGGGCTTTTCCGCCTTGATCCAACTACTGGCAAACAAACTTTTTACAAAGCAGATGCTTTAAACCCTGAAAGCCTTATTGATCCTTTTGTTTCTGCTGTTTTTGAAGATAGCCGTGGTAATTTTTGGGTGGGAACAAAAGGAAATGGGTTGCATACACTCAACAGGAAAACCGGGAAGTTTACAAGGCATTTGTACGATCCTGCTCACGGCGGGAAATTGAGCAGGCCGCCTATTGGTAAAACTGACAGCACTGATGCCGTCAGTTTTATAAAGGAAGACCATGCCGGGAAGATATGGATTGGATCGTTTGAAAATGGCCTCAACTGGTATGATCCTACAACCCAGCAGTTGCATCACTACGGAATAGTAAAAGACAAAAAAAATAATGCTACACTCCAAAAAGATACACTTACTGGTTTTAAAGATGACGGAGCTATGCGTTTGCTGATTGCAGCAGATAGTTCAACATGGATTACCACCCCGTCCGGCAATATTTATACAGTATCTTATGGCAGAAAAACGATTCCCTATTTTCCAAACAAAAAGTTTGTCAATTCATTTCACCTTGAGCCCAATGGCAATATACTCTGGTTCGGTACCGACTCAGGACTTGTACGAAAAGACCTTGTAACAAATTCATTTAAAATATGGACACATGATCCGAAAGATCCCAACAGCCTGAATAATAACACGGTGGTGCATATCAAGCCTGACGAACAGGGCAAGCTATACATTGCCACACATGTTGGCGGGCTTGACCTGTTTGACCCGGTAAAAGGAAAATTTACACAAATAAAACCAGTTAATGCAACATCTGGCCGTACCATGGACTCATTGCATTTCGTTTTTATAGAGAACAATCGCTACCTCTGGCTCGCAGGCGAAAATGGTTTGGCAAGGGTTGACCGCTCTACCAATAATTTTAATGTGTATCGTTTTGATAAAGAAAATGAGAAAGGCATCATCGGTAATACTGTGTACAGTATAGCCAAAGATAAAACGAACAATATGTGGTTTGCCAATTTTGGCGGTCTCGATAAGTTTATAAGCGATAGCAATTCTTTCAGACACTATTTAAAAGGGTATAGCGTAAGAGCGGTATTGGTGGATGCAAAAGGAATATTATGGGCAGGCACCGATATTGGGCTGTATCATTACGATGAAGCCAAAGACTTATTTATTAAATTTAATTCGCCCCTTTTCTCCATGGGGATAGAAACAATCTTAAATCTGCTGGAAGACGATCAGCATAGTCTTTGGGTAACTACGTCTAATACTATCCTCAAGATAAGCGCCAACCGGGAACGCATTCAACTATTTAATGCCGACTATGGTATCCTCTCCTCCAACTGGAACTGGCTGAATAACTATAAAGCAACAGATGGACGTTTGTTTATCGGTGGCAGCAATGGCTATTACATGTTTAAACCGGAAGAAATTAATGTAAGCAATCCGGCACCAGTGTTGAATTTTTCGCAGCTTATTATAGGAAGTAAAGAGATATTTCCCGGCGACGATGGAATACTTTCAGCCCCTATCTGGAAAACAGAAAAAATAAAACTAACCTATAACCAAAATTCATTTTCAGTAGATTTCATTGCGCTCAATTATAATTCTACCGAAGCAATCAAATACGGGTATCAACTGGAAAATTTTGACAATGGCTGGAATAATTTAGGAACGGATCACAAAGCTTCCTTTTTTAATATTCCCCCCGGTCGATATGCGCTTCGTGTAAAAGCTATCAACAGCGAAGGCACGATAACAGAAAAAACACTATCCATCTTTATTTCTCCACCCTGGTGGAAAACCTGGTGGGCTTACAGCATTTATGCATTGCTGATTATTGTTGCCGGTTGGCAAATATACCTGTATCAAAAAAGATACATTCTTTCCAAAGAACGGGAACGTGGCAGGGAAAAAGAATTGGCACAGGCAAAAGAAATTGAAAAAGCTTATACAGAACTTAAGGCAACGCAATCTCAATTGATCCAATCCGAAAAAATGGCCAGCCTGGGCGAACTCACCGCCGGAATTGCACATGAAATTCAGAATCCATTAAACTTTGTAAATAATTTTAGTGAAGTTAATAAGGAATTAATTGGAGAGATGAAAGAAGAGATTGAAAAAGGTAATTATGAGGAAGTGAAATTAATTGCAAAAGATATTGAAGCCAATGAAGAAAAAATAAACCATCATGGCAAAAGGGCCGATGCCATTGTAAAAGGAATGTTGCAACACAGCCGTAGCAGCAGCGGCATAAAAGAACCAACCGACATCAATGCATTGTGTGATGAATACCTCCGCCTCTCCTATCATGGATTAAGGGCAAAAGACAAATCATTCAATGCTACTTTCAAAACTGATTTTGATGAAAGCATTGGAAAAATAAATATCATACCGCAGGATATTGGAAGGGTGGTGTTGAATTTATTAACAAATGCTTTTTATGTGGTAGATGAAAAAAAGAAAAGCGGAGTTGATGGATATGAACCTGCTGTTACCATCGCAACCCGTTACATACAGCCCCCTTTAGGGGGTCGGAGTGTTGAAATAAAAGTCTCTGACAATGGGGGTGGCATCCCACAAAAAGTATTAGATAAAATATTCCAACCCTTCTTTACTACCAAACCAACAGGCCAGGGAACGGGATTGGGGCTGAGTTTGAGTTATGATATTGTAACCAAAGGGCATGGCGGGGAGTTGAAAGTAAAAACGAAAGAGGGTGAAGGAAGTGAGTTTATTATACAAATACCGGTAGCATAACCATCCCTAAAACAATTAAAAGAAATTCACATTTATGAAACAAACTATGGAAGAAGAAGTTATGAAAACACACCAGGATTTCTGGAAGTTTTATGCTGAAAGAGATATCGAAAGCAGGTTTTCTATCATATCGGATAAGATTACATTTATTGGAACAGGTTTGCATGAAAGAGCAAATAATAAAACAGAATACTTACAGATCAACTTAAAAGGTCTTGAGCAGTATCCAAGTCCATTCCAAATAGAATTCCTATGGGTAAATCTCTCCATGTTTAACAACATTGCATGTGTAGAATGTGAAGTATTATGGGCACAGGAAATAAACAACGACATATCAAAGACGCTGATAAGAAATACGACATTACTGGAAAAAGAAAAAAATAAATGGATGGTTGTTCATGTTCATGGCTCAATTCCCGATTATCGCCTGAGCGAAGGTTCATTTATGACAAATGAAGAAACCATTATCCGGAATAAAGAACTGGAGCAACAGGTTTTTGAAAGAACAGAATCGTTAAAAAAATCATTGGAAGATTTAAAAGCCACCCAATCCCAACTTATCCAATCTGAAAAAATGGCCAGCCTTGGGGAGCTTACTGCAGGCATTGCACATGAAATTCAAAACCCGTTAAACTTCGTAAACAACTTTAGCGAAGTAAGTAATGAGTTGATTGATGAAATGAATGTTGAGCTGGGCAAAGGAGATATCGAAGAAGCGAAAGCAATCGCAGCAGATGTTAAACAAAATCTTGAAAAAATAAATCACCATGGCAAACGTGCAGATGCGATTGTAAAAGGAATGCTGCAACACAGCCGCCGCAGCAGTGGCACAAAAGAACCAACAGATATCAATGCTTTGTGTGATGAATATTTGCGACTGAGTTATCAGGGGCTGCGGGCAAAAGACAAATCATTTAATGCAATATTGAAAACGGATTTTGATAATTCAATCGTTAACATCAATATTATTCCGCAGGATATTGGAAGAGTTATATTAAATTTAATAAACAATGCTTTTTATGCAGTTCAGCAAAAACAAAAAGAGCTTGCAAAAGAGGTGACACCTTTGGGAAAGGTGTCACCTCTGTACGATCCAACTGTTTCTGTACGCACCAAAAAAGTTGGAGACAAAATTTTAATTTCTGTAAGTGATAATGGCAATGGTATCCCCCAAAAAGATTTAGATAAAATATTTCAACCCTTCTTTACCACCAAACCCACCGGACAGGGAACAGGGTTGGGGTTGAGCTTGAGTTATGATATTATAAAAGCACATACTGGTGAGTTGAAAGTAGAAACGAAGGTGGGCGAAGGAAGTGAGTTTATTATTATGTTACAAGCATAAATTAGGTATGGTGCCTGCGGTACGCTGGCTATTGGAGGCTTTAAATACCACGGGTTGAAACCCGTAGTTACAAGATGGGCCAGGCGCTACGCCTTTTTAACACACGAAACAGAACAACGGGTTCAATAATAAATCCCTTCTGCACCACCAGGGCAGGAGGTTAGGAAACCAGTTTAGGCTTATCTTTAAGCCATGATATGATTAAACCACATGGGGGAGAAATAAAAATACAATGGAAGGCAACGGCGCAGTGATGATCATACCATCTTGACTTAATAAGTGGTGGGCCAAAGATCTACGTTGAAATTTAAGATGGTGTGATACCGGCGGGAAAAGGTATCGGACCAGATACTGGAATAATTGGTATTATTACCTTGCCGCTATGATTTTTTAATTCTTTATATGTGTAGATATGAATTTTGATTTTATACTGTTGATTATAATTTTTAGTTACCTGCGGAAAAACCTGCAGAGTAAAACACTATTACCCTGGTGGGATAAGTTATTTTACGGAGGCTTGCTTATTTCTATAGCATTTTTGGTACTGCAGGTCACCCTCCCCCAAACCAGATACATCACTGTTTGGATTGCACATGCCATCGTGTTTTCTTTCATTTACCTTTTTTTTAAGCAAAAAGAATTTCAACCGGTCAAATCATTTGTTTATGCAATCATACCATTGGTGGTACTTAATTTTTTGGAAGATATTACCAGGCTGATCAGCCGTTCTTTTTATGATAACTGGGACAATTATTTTGAAGCTGCCAGTGTATTTGCAATCATTTGGCTGGTAGCCATGTTGATAGTAAATAATAAACAACGGAAGGCACTGGAAAAAGAACGGTTAAAAGCGGTAGAGAAAGAAAAGGAGTTCCAGTTGTCAGAATCTTTAAAAGCGGCATTGGAAGTGCAGGTGGCTGAACGTACCGCTGAGCTAATGGGTCAGAAGACAGCATTACAGAACACACTCGATGAACTTAAATCCACACAGGCGCAACTGATCCATTCCGAAAAAATGGCTTCGCTTGGGGAACTCACGGCCGGCATAGCACATGAAATTCAAAACCCGCTCAACTTCGTCAATAACTTTTCGGAAGTAAATAAGGAGTTAATTGCAGAGCTCAATGAAGCAATTGAACAGGGGAACTACAATGAAGCAAAGGCGATTGCAAAAGATATAACAGATAATGAAGAAAAAATAAATCACCATGGTAAACGTGCCGATGCCATTGTAAAAGGAATGCTGCAACACAGCCGTAGCAGCACCGGAATAAAAGAGCCAACAAATATTAATACGTTGGCCGATGAATATTTACGGCTGGCTTATCATGGCTTGCGGGCAAAAGACAAAACATTCAATGCAACAATGAAAACTGCTTATGATGAAAGCATTGGCAATATCAATATCATTCCGCAGGATATTGGCAGGGTAATTTTAAATTTAATTACCAATGCTTTTTATGCCGTTACGGATAGAAATAATAACTTAAAAAGCAAGGCAGGGCAGGTACAGGAGGGGCAACGCTACGAACCTACTGTAACGGTTACTACCCGAAGGCTTAGCTCCCCCGCGGGAAGCGGGAATGGGGGCAAAGTTTTGATCAGCGTAAAGGATAATGGCAGCGGTATCCCTCAACGGATACTGGATAAAATATTTCAACCATTCTTTACGACAAAGCCTACTGGAAAGGGTACAGGATTAGGACTGAGTATGAGTTTTGATATTGTTACCAAAGGGCATGGCGGCGAAATATCAGTGCAAACAAAAGAAGGGGAAGGCGCTGAATTTATTATTATCTTACCAATATAAATTTTAAATCCATTACATGAAAATTTTAGTAGTTGATGACGAAAAAGATGTCCAGGTTCTTTTTGAACAACGCTTCAGGAAAGAGATCAGGAACAACGAAATGGTTTTTGTGTTTGCGTTTTCCGGCGAGGAAGCACTTACTTATCTCAACCGCCACGAACATGAAGCAGTGCTGATATTGTCTGACATTAACATGCCGGGCATGAGTGGTCTTGAACTGCTGAAGTACATCAAGCAAAAATATATGAAGCCTCCACCGGTGGTGATGATGATAACCGCTTACGGTGATGCAGAGAATTTTAACACCGCCAAAGAACTAGGTGCGGATGATTTTTTAACCAAGCCCGTTGATTTTACCGTATTAAAGGATAAACTTAAAATGACCAACTGATGGCAAAAATACTAGTGGCCGATGATGAGGCCGACCTGGAAATGCTCATCAAACAGAAATTCCGCCAAAAGATCCGTGAGCAACAGTATGAATTTATTTTTGCTATAAATGGCAAAGACGCACTGGAAAAAATTTCGCAACACCCGGATGTGGATATTGTATTGACTGATATCAATATGCCTGAAATGGATGGGCTCACACTGCTCAGCCGGTTGAGTGAATCCAGCCCATTGATAAAATCAGTGATCGTATCCGCATATGGTGATATGGATAATATCCGCACAGCGATGAACCGTGGCGCATTTGACTTTATCACCAAACCCATCAATTTTGAGGATCTGTCTTTGACCATGGAGAAAACACTCAAACATGTGTTAGAGATAAAGGAAACATTAAAGGCCATCAAGGAAAATAACATCCTTAAAATGTATGTAGATGAAACGGTACTTAAATTTATGGGAAGCCGTGAGTTTGAATCATCGCTGATGGCAAATGAAACAGTAGAGGGTACGGTGGTTTTTTTAGATATCTGCAGTTTTACGTCCATCAGTGAAACAGAATCTCCGGATAGCGTAGTGAAATTGCTGAATAATTATTTTGATGTGATGGTGAAGGAGATCATTGCACAGGGGGGACACATCGATAAATTTATTGGCGACGCCATCATGGCGGTGTTTAGAGGGGAGTATCATTTAGACAGGGCCATTGATGCCTGCCTTGCAGTAAGGAATAAAGTGAAATCTTTACCTGCCTTTTCAGATATAATAACCTTTACACCACAGGTTTCTATTGGTATCAACAGTGGTGAAATGATTTCAGGCAATATCGGTTCTGCCAATTTAAAAAGATTGGATTACACTGTGATCGGGGATACGGTGAACACTGCCCAGCGCCTCCAGTCTGCTGCTAAGGAAAGCCAAATCCTCATCAATGAATCCTGTTACGAAAAAGTAAAAGAATCGTTCAATTGCCGCAAAGTGGGAGCCGTGGTTTTGAAAAATAAATCCGGTCCGATGCTGTTGTATGAAGTAATGGATTAAAGTTGGTGGTATCCTGCTGCAGCGGGGTAAATGCACTGAAAAAAAAGCCACTGCTTTCAATTGCAGTGGCTTATAATTTGTATGCTTGCAGCAGCAGCTCCTTAACTCATCTCCGCAAAATATTTGTGGAAATAAGGAATCGTTTCAATTCCTTTATAATAATTCTCAATGTTGAATTTTTCGTTGGGACTGTGCAGGTTGTCGCTGTCTAAACCAAAGCCCATAAATACTATTTTAATGCCCAGTTCTTTTTCAAACAATGCACAGATAGGGATGCTGCCACCACCACGTACCGGGATCGGTTTTTTACCAAAAGTAGTTTCCATTGCCCTGGCAGCAGCCTGGTAGGCTTTGCTGTCAATCGGCGTCATGTAGGGCTCTCCGCCATGATGTTCAAAAGCTGATACGGTAACAGTTGCCGGGGCGATCTTTTTAAAATATGCCAGCAGCATGGCCGTAATTTTTGCTGATGATTGATTGGGCACCAGCCGGGCAGAAATTTTTGCCGTTGCCTTACTGGGCAATACGGTCTTGGCTCCTTCACCCTGGTAGCCTCCCCAGATGCCGTTCAATTCTATTGTAGGCCGGATGCCGGTTCTTTCATTGCTGGTAAATCCCTTTTCGCCCCACAATTCTTTTACACCCAGGTCTTCGGCATATTCCTTTTCATTGAAAGGGGCAGCGGCCATTAATTTTCTTTCTTCTGTTGTAGCCACTACCACGTCGTCATAAAAACCCGGTATGGTAATATGGTTATTTTCATCGTGGCAACTGGCAATCATTTTTGCTAAAATAGTAATGGGATTGGCAACAGCGCCACCGTACACACCACTATGCAGGTCGCGGTTGGGGCCGGTTACTTCCACTTCTATATAACTCAATCCCCTTACGCCGGTATCTATGCTCGGGGTTTCCATGCTCAGCATAGCGGTATCGCTTATCAGTATGCAATCCGCCTTTAGTAATTCTTTATGCGATGCAATAAACTTGCCCAGGTTAGGCGAACCCACTTCTTCTTCCCCTTCAATACAAAATTTGATGTTGCTGTTAAGGGTATTGGTTTGAACCATCATTTCCAATGCTTTTACGTGCATATACACCTGGCCTTTATCATCGCAACTGCCACGGGCAAATATTTTACCATCAATAATTACGGGATCAAAGGGCCCGCTTTTCCAAAGTGCCAATGGTTCTGCCGGTTGCACATCGTAGTGGCCATATACCAGCACAGTGGGTTTGGAGGGGTCAATAATTTTTTCTGCGTACACTACCGGGTGACCATCGGTTGGATAAATTTCCACTTTATCCACGCCGGCTTCCACCAGCCGTTGTTTTACCGCTTCGGCACAGGCGATCATATCCGCCTTGTTTTCGCTTTTGGCGCTGATACTTGGTATTCGCAACAGGTCGAGTAATTCATTTAAAAAACGATCCTTATTTTTTTCCTGGTAATCTTTCCAAACTTGCATGATGGTGAATATTTTATTTTGAAAAAAGAATTATTGAGCTGGTAAAATTAAGTGATTTTGTACAGGCAAAATTGAAACCGCCATTTTCCTTCCAGCAAATTTTAAAACCGTAAAATAAGCGAAAAATACCGGCCGGCCCAGCAGGATCACAGCCCCTCTTTCGAACAGCCTGCCCAAATCCAGCAATTTTAAACTAAATTCGTAAAAATGGAAATAACAGAACCGATAGTAAAATATAATCTTACGGAAGAGGAAGAGAAAAAAGAAATTCTCCGGCATTACCGTGGCCTGCTGAAAGAGCTGAAACCGAAACTGAAAACAGGGGATAAAGAATTGTTGCGGAATGCATTTCAAATGGCTGTAGAGGCCCATAAAACCATGCGCCGTAAAAGTGGGGAGCCGTACATTCTTCATCCGCTTGCGGTAGCAAAAATTTGTGTAGAAGAAATTGGTCTTGGAGTACGCAGCACGCTTTGTGCGTTACTGCACGATACGGTGGAAGATACAGACATCAGCCTGGAAGATATTCAGCGGGAATTTGGGATTGAAATCGCAAAGATAGTGGATGGCCTTACCAAGATCAGCACGGTAATGGATACAAATACCAGCCAGCAGGCAGAGAACTTTAAAAAGATATTGCTAACGCTTACGGATGACCCAAGGGTAATTTTGATAAAACTGGCCGACCGGCTGCACAATATGCGGACGATGGACAGCATGAAGCGGGAAAAACAATTGAAAATTTCCAGCGAAACAGTGTATGTATATGCACCCCTGGCACACCGGATGGGATTGTACGCCATTAAAACAGAAATGGAAGACCTCTCCATGAAATACCTGGAGCCGGATACTTACCGCTACATTGCCCAAAAATTAAATGATACCAGGAGGGAACGAACGCGGTACATCAACGATTTTATCCGTCCGCTAAAAGATAAACTGGAAAAAGCTGATTTTAAATTTGAGATCGTTGGCCGCCCCAAAAGCATCCATTCTATCTGGAATAAGATGAAGAAAAAGAGCGTGAGTTTTGAGGAGGTGTACGACCTCTTTGCCATTCGCATCATTGTTGATTCTCCTCACGAAAAAGAAAAAGAAGATTGCTGGAAGGTATACAGCATGATCACCGATGAATACAATCCCTCGCCGGAAAGATTAAGGGACTGGCTCAGCAACCCCAAAAGCAACGGCTACGAAGCGCTCCATACTACGGTAATGGGCCCCGGCGGCAAATGGGTGGAAGTGCAGATACGTACCAAACGGATGAATGAAATTGCTGAAAAAGGACTGGCAGCACATTGGAAATACAAAGAAGGCGCTACGGATGAAAGCCGCTTCGACAAATGGTTTCAACAGATAAGGGAAGCACTCAGCAACCAGGAAACCAATTCGCTCGATTTTTTGCAGGATTTTAAAACTTCTTTTCTTGCAGAGGAGATTTATGTGTACACACCCAAAGGAGACATTAAAATGTTGCCGGTAGGAGCCAGTGCACTGGACTTTGCATTTGGGGTACACACTGCCGTTGGCAGCAGGTGTATCGGTGCAAAAGTAAATCACAAGCTGGTGCCAATCGGTTATAAACTTCGCAGCGGCGACCAGATAGAAATTATTACCAGCGCCAAACAAAGGCCCAACCAGGAATGGCTGAACATGGTGGTAACCAGTAAGGCGAAGCAGAAAATTAAGGATACGTTAAAAGAAGAAAAAAGAAAAGTGGCGGAGGATGGTAAATACATCCTGCATAAAAAGCTGGAGGCAATTGGTGGCATGATGACACAGCATAACATGGAAGAACTGGCATCTTTTTACAAGGTTAATTCATCGCTCGATCTGCTGTATGAAATTGCAACGAAAAAAATCGACCTCAAAGAACTAAAAGATTTTACTGCTTCCGGCGACAGGTTATTTTTACCAAAACCGTTGGTGGTGGAACCGGAGGCTAAAACAGAAACTGGCACCCATGCCAAACACTTTGATAAAAAAGATTCAGAACTCATCATTTTTGGCGAAAGCAGCGACAAGATCATGTACACACTGGCCAATTGCTGCAAGCCCATTCCCGGTGATGATGTATTTGGTTTTGTAACCACCGGCGAAGGATTAAAAATTCACCGTACCAACTGCCCCAATGCAGCAAGACTGATGGCCAATTACGGCCACCGCGTAGTGAAAACCAAGTGGGCAAAAAATAAAGAAATTTCTTTCCTTACCGGTTTAAAAATTGTAGGACTGGATGATGTAGGGGTGATACATAAAATAACCAACCTTATCAGTGGCGAAATGAAATTTAATATTTCTGCTATGACCATAGAAGCAAAAGACGGGATATTTATGGGCAACGTAAAAATATTTGTGCATGATAAAGATGAGCTGGACGAATTGTGCAACCAGTTGTTAGCATTGCCCGGAATTGAAAAAGTAGATAGGTATGATACGGAGTAAATAAACAACGGACGACTGACCACGGACAACGGATGCAGCCTGCTGACAGGAAATCATTTATAAATAGTTTGCGCCTGGTTTTTTGTATCAGTTGACGGATAAATTTAATAGTGCCATCTTTGCATACTAAACTATTAAAATAAACTATCATGCAGGAGTTAATAACACGCATTACAGAAAAAGCAGGCATCAGTGCCGACCAGGCTGCCAAAGCCCTTGATACGATCAAAGATTTTGTAATTGAAAAATTTCCAATGCTGGCAGGTGCGGTGGATAATATGTTTGGAGCTTCCGCTGCCACTGATACATCAGGTTCAGCGCCTAAACCTGCAAATGAGCCATTAAAATAAATCATTGACACCATTCATGAAGTAAACAGTGATGCCCGGAATTTGCGGGGCTTTTCTGTCGGTAACGTGATAGGAGCAGGTCTCCCAACTTGTGTTTATTCGTCTCTAATGCCTGATGAGCATCGCTTGTAAAATGAATAATGTAATACTGCTTTTTTGTAAAATTATTTTTATTTAAAGTGTAATAGCGATCGGCAGCAGGTCATAGGCCTGCGCCTATAGGAGGTGCTGAGCAAAAAGTTGAAGACTTCGGAAAGAAAGCTGCTGATAACGCAGAAGATGTTTTTAGAAGATGTGAAAGAAAAACAGAGTCGCTTGTTTGGAGACAAGAAATAAGTACCTTAAAAATAGTTGTAAACAGAAAACCTGCTGGTAATGCCGGGAGGTTTTACCTATAATAAAACAAACGTATTGGATACTTTAATTATTCAAATATAATTTATTGATTCATCCGGTTCCAGCTTTGTGTACCGCCCAATTCCACATTGGGATCGTAAGCAGGGTTGTTGCTTAGTAAATAAGAGCCATCACTTTTACTCCACGCGCTGGAGTAACCACTTGTTAGTTCTACTTTGTTGCCGTCAGTATCTTTCCAGCTATCTACACCACGGAGGTATTGGCCAAAGCCATCTGTTGTATTAGGCTGCATGGTGGTATTATTTTTAACCTCCCAGTTACGGACAATGTTGTTACCCATTTCCTGCTGTGCTGCCTGAGCTATTTGAATGGTTCTTCCAATTTGCACCGCACCATTTCTGCCAATAGCGGCTAAGGTGTTTTGTACTTCTGAACCCCAAAATGGGTTTATTCTGGTGCTGCTAAAAAAAGTGCTTAGTATTTTTCTTGCCATTGCTTCATTGCCTTTATTGTATTTCAATACTGTCCTCATGTTTACATAGCACTGATAATTGTTTGCCATATTACCCTGTGTGCCGGGCATGGTTAATATGGTTTGCATAACTGTGCATAAAGCCAGCCCTTCTTTGCCATCAGCGAGTTGTAAAATACCTTCTGCAGCACTGCCTTTGTGATGATAAGCATTATTACCTGCACGCCTGGCGGCTTCATTCATTTGTATAGCACCGGCATCCATTTGTTGTTGCAAAGCGGTTATAATCTTTGCAGATGTTACCTGCGCCTTCATGTATGGTGCTAATGATTGTATGATATAACCTGCTGCATCCAATGGTTGTGCAATGTGGCAACTTTGCATATTAAAACCTCTTTGCATGGCATCCAGGTAAACAGGATCATCGCTCCAGTCAAATTGTGTGGTTGGCAACATCTGCAATTCATAAGTGCCATCTGGTGATGTTGCCTTTACCGATGCCTGCACTATTTCCGGAATACATTTGTTGGCTCCATTCCATTGCATCATGCCATTTACCTGCCAATTGGCGGGCAGTAAAAAAGAAGCAGCTTCCACCGGTTGGTTAAAGCCTTGCTTATCTATTGTACGAAAGCGTTTGAGGATAATATAATCTTTTCCTTCCTTCATGTTTGAAGTATTGCCTTTTGCAGTGGCAGTATTATTCTGTCCTTTTTGCTGTGCATCGCAGGAAGCTAAAATGCTTATATAAAATGCAGCAATTATTATTTTATACATCACTGTTTTTTTAATTAGTAGTAAAAATTGAAATAATAATGACTGATTGCCTCATTTAAATTTATTTTGATTACTTAATTTAATATTTCTATATCTGTGCCGCAGATATTTAAATACGCAACATTTTTTGTAGAGCCAACCCCCCAATATAAAACGCCTTATTGTGCAGCAAAAACTTTTGTTATTGAATCCCCAACTGCCAGCGTTGATATTACAAATATATCGGCAGCCTGGTCTTGCCGCTTCAACGTAATTGAGATTGGCGAAGAAGAGGCATTCTTAAATTTTACAGATGTTGTCTGATTGGCATTGCAATCATCGACAGGGGTATTTGTTTTACTTTTTTTGCAACTATACAACGCTGTTGCGCCAATGGCAATAAGGAGGAATGATTTTTTCATTTTTATTACATTATTAATTTACTAAAAACACCGATTTAAATTGACCGAAGATGGCATTAGGGTCACTGCCAGTGCCAATTGGTTTAAACACACCGTGTTCCCAATACTGGCAAATTGTGATACCACCAAAATAGTTTTTATCATTTTTCGATATGAATGGTTAATAATAAAAAATTAAAACTGGTCAATTCCCTGCCAGGAATAAGAACTGTTTTTTATGATATCCAGCATTACCTCCTGCGTTGCGTATACAAATGGATTATGCCCACCCGGTGCGGAAGGGTCTGCACGTGAGTTTAAAATTAAGGCTACACACATTCCATTATTGTGGCGCATAAAGCCAGTACGGGTACCCGGCAGGCTGCCATAGTTATACCATAGATTTTCTGCACTCCAGATACCGATACCGCAGGCATAACCTGAAAAAACAGCAGAGGGTGTAGTAAGCGATGTGATGGAACCAGCGTTTAAAATATCCGGCCTTGTACTAAAGCCATCAAATGCATTTACAAACCTGAGTAAATCTGTAGCAGTTGTCATTAGGCCACCATCTGCATCCCTTCTTGGAAAAGCAATATTGTAAATAAAATTTGCATCGTTGCCCTGGCCTTAATATTTTACTTCATTTGTTTTTCTTTCTGCTTCAGTTTTACCACTCATTTCAGTTTGTGTGCCGCCTATGGGTGCCATCACATCTTCCTTTATATAATTGATATAAGGCTTACCGGCTATTTTTTCAATAATTCTTCCAGCAACACAAAAGTTAACATTGGAATAATCGTACACTGTACCCGGGGTATTTGGGTTGGGCCTGGTATTGATTACCCAGTCTAATAATTGTTTGTAGGCATAAGCAGGGTTTTGGTCTATCACATCGCCCCCGGAGGCAGCGCCCCATGAGCCTGAAACATTTTGCAATAAATGACGTACGGTAATATTTAACAGGTTGGCATTGTAAGGTGCAGTGCCAAAATCAGTTCCCAATATTCCACCAGTGCCAAATACTTTACCATCCAGATTTATTCTTCCTTCCTGTACCAGTTTCATGATGGCTACTCCTGTAAAAGATTTGCTTACACTTGCCAGGCGAAAGCGATGGGCTGGCGTAACTTTTTCGTTGGTGGTTTTATCTGCCACGCCATATCCTTTTATGTAAACCAGTTTGCCATTTTTACTAACAGCAAGTGACGCCCCGGGAATATTATAGGTTGTCATCAATGAAGCTACCTTGTTGTCAACAGCGGCAATATCTGTTTGGGTAGTGGGTGTTGGTGAAGGGCTGGGTTCACTTTTTTTGCAGGATACAAACAGCAATAAAGACGCGGTAAAAAGAAAACCGGCCAATCTTATATTTGCTGTTACATAATTGGTTTGTTTCATAAAGCTTCCTTGTTTAGTATTAGTTAAATAATTCTGATGCACAAATCAATTACTAATTGGGTTGTGCTGATATGCTCCATTTGGATAGATTTTATTTCCCAAAACAATGGTAGGTTTGAAAAAAGAATTGATTTGAATTTAAAACCAGGAGCAACTCAATCATATATGGAGGTATTACTTTCAGCCAATAAGCGATCATTTACCGGCACAGCCATTGGACTTGTAATTTGCCTGCTGCCAATTTCTATTCCGGCACAGTCGCATAGGATCGACAGTTTGAAAAAAGCCATTCGGCAGGCAAACACAGCAGTACAAAAACTTAGCAGTACGCTTGAATTATGCAAAGAAAAAAATTCACTTAGTGGCGATACTTTATTTGTGTATGCATCCATTGCCCGGCAACTGGCATTGCAATTAAAAGACAACAATAGTTTGGCCTGGGCTGATTATTATTTGAAAGCTTATTTACTGGCCAATGGAAAAATTGACAGTGTACTGTCCTTAATGGAAGCAAACAGTAAAATTACTGCTGCACTTAAAGACAGGAACCTGTATTATAAATTTCAATTGTTAAAAGCCAATGCACTCAACAGGAAAAACAGGCTGAATGAATCACTGGCTTTTCAATTGCAGTTATTGCCTGAGGCAGAAAAAGATGACAATGTAAGCGCTCAACTTTTTATCCTTAATTACCTGGGCTCTACTTTTATGAACCTCAATGATTTTAACGAATCAAAAAAATGGTATTTTAAAGGCTTACAATTGCTTGAAAAATCGGTCACTGCAGATCACCAGGAAATACAATCATACTTATTTTATAACCTTGGACTTTTATACATCAATGCTTATAATCGTGGAGCATTTGCAACCATATCAGACTCCTGCCTGTTGTACCTGGATAAAACAATTGCCCTGGGCCGCAAACGGGAATACCTGGGTACGCTGGCTTCGGCACTGGTAACAAAGGGAAATTTTTTATCAACGCAAAATTCATTCAAAGAGGCGGAGAGGATATTAAAAGAAGGCATCAGCATCAGGGATAAAATAGGTGATCCTTATTACAAGATGAATGACCTTATTAACCTGGGCTCATTTTATTTTCAATCCAAACAATATCAAAAAAGCATTGCTGCCATTGATGAGGGATTGCTGTTGGCAAAAAACAATAATATTGAGGCAGACCAATTACAACTATTACAGTTGAAAGCTGCCTGTTACAAGATGCTGAATGACTATAAGCACTATGGTAACATACTTGAGCAATATGTGGCGCTATCAGATTCCAGTAATAAAACCAATGCCTCTTTACAGTTGGCCGAAATACAAACAAAATATGAAGTACAGAAAAAAGAAACACAGATAGCAGAACAAAAACTTAGCCTGCTGCAACGTAATTATTTACTCTATGGTTCATTGCTCATCTTTATCATCGGCGTGTTTGCCGGGTATTTCGGTTTTAAAAACTACCGGGGCAAACAACACCTTAAAATGAAATTGATTTTACAGGAAGAGCAAAAGCAAAAAGAACTGGCCGTAAGAAATGCGGAAGAAAAAGAAAGGACAAGAATTGCTGCCGACCTGCACGATAATATCGGCGTACAGGCCAGTGCTATTTTATACGGTACAGAATTATTAAAACAGGCACCCACAACCGGAAATCAGGTAGTAGATAATTTGTATGACACTGCAAAGTAAATGCTGGTGAACCTGAGAGAAACATTGTGGGCCATGAAAAATACCGATATTGCTGCTGCATATTTATGGTTAAGGGTGATTGACTTTTGCAAACAAATGGGCAGGCATTATAGTCATATTAACATCCATGCAGCCGGTACGCCACCAAAAGGATTTATACTGCATCTGCACAGGCGCTCAACCTGATGATGATTGTACAGGAAGCGGTAAACAATGCCGCAAAACATTCAGGCGCTAACCAGGTTATTGTAACAAACCGTATGATTGACAGGGTATGGCAATTGAGAATTGACGACAATGGTAAAGGCTTTAACCTGGCATCAGCACAAAAACGAAAAGACAGCAATGGACTGGGAAATATGCAGGAGAGAGCGGCTGTATCGGATGCTAAAATTATTTTTGAAACAGGTGCTGGTAAGGGTACGGGTGTTTTGCTTTCGGTAATAATAAAGTAGTTGAGTATATCCAAATGGAGTATTGTACACTGGTACAGAATAAATGAATCTTGTAAAAATAATTGTATGATAAGGATTGCAATAGTGGATGATAAATCGAATAACCGGAAACTCATTAAAGACAAATTGAGCCGTAATCAATCCTTTAAGATCATCATAGAAGCTACCAATGGAGGAGATTTTTTAGACAATATGAAAACGATTGCTGAAGAAGAACGTCCGCACATTGTATTGATGGACCTGGAAATGCCGCATGTGGATGGCGTTACGGCTATTGCAACAGCTTCTTCATTGTACCCGGATATTAAATTTGTGGTGCTTACTATTTTTGATGACCATGATAAAATTTTCAGGGCCATTCGTGCCGGGGCCTGTGGTTATTTATTGAAGGAAGAAAGCGGCCAGGTAATATCCGAGATGCTGATGAATTTGTGGGAAAGTGGATCCGGGCCAATATCACCCAGCATTGCGTATAAAATTTTACAAATGGTGCAGCAACCTGTTCCAGTAAAAAATGAAGCAGGTAAAGAAGAAAATATTTTTCAGTTAAGCGAACGGGAAAAGGAAATTTTGCAATTACTTAGTGAAGGACTTGAGTACAAAGAGATCGGGGCAAAAATTTTCATCAGCCCCAATACGGTAAAAAAACATTGCATCAGTATCTATCAAAAATTACATGTTAACAGCAAGGCACAGGCATTAAGAATTGCTTATACAAAGGGATTGATATAATTACTTTAAACAGATCATTAAACGCAAAAAAAATCAGCAACTTGTTGGACTAAAATTATCAATTATCATTTAACCAATTATCCATTACCTCAACACTTCCCGGCTGATCACGAGTTTCTGTATCTCACTTGTTCCTTCTCCGATGGTACACAATTTACTGTCCCTGTAAAATTTCTCTACCGGGAAATCTTTGGTGTAGCCATAGCCGCCAAAGATCTGCACTGCATCGGTACTTGCTTTTACCGCTGCTTCACTGGCATAGTATTTTGCCATGGCTGCTTCCTTGGTCATGGGCAGGCCTTTTATTTTCAGGTCACATGCCTGCTGAATGAGTAATTCTGCCGCTGCAATTTCTGTTGCCATATCAGCCAGTTTAAAACTAATGCCCTGGAAATTTCCTATCGGCTGGTCAAACTGGTGGCGTTCTTTAGCGTATTGTACCGATGCTTCATAAGCTCCTTTGGCAATACCCAAACTCAATGCTGCAATGGATATGCGTCCACCATCCAAAACTTTCATGGATTGCTTGAACCCTGCACCAATTGCTCCCAACCGGTTACTGTCTGGTATGCGGCAGTTGTCAAAGATCATTTCTGCTGTTTCACTGGCCCTCATGCCGAGCTTGTTTTCTTTTTTTCCGGCACTAAAACCGGGTGTACCTCTTTCCACCACAAAGGCGGTAGAATTATCTTTTGCCCTTGGTTCCCCCGTGCGGCATATTACCACAGCCACATCACCACTTTTGCCATGGGTGATCCAGCTTTTGGTACCGTTGATGATCCAGTCGTTGCCATCTTTTACAGCAGTGGTTTTCATGTTGCCGGCATCGCTTCCGGTATTGGGTTCTGTCAGTCCCCAGGCACCCAAAAATTCGCAGGTAGCCAGTTTGGGTAAATATTTTTTCTTCTGCTCTTCATTGCCAAATGTGAGTATATGGCCTGTGCAAAGCGAATTGTGTGCTGCTACAGAAAGCCCGATGGAACCACAAACTTTGGAAATTTCCTGTATGATGACATTGTACTCAAAATAGCTGAGGCCGGTACCGCCATATTCTTCGGGAACCAATACGCCCATCATACCCAACTTACCCAACTCTTTAAAAATATGCAATGGAAATTCCTGTGGTTCATCCCATTCCATTATGTGCGGCTTAATGTATTGCTGTGCAAAATCCCTTGCGGTATGTGCTACCTGTTGTGTTAATTCACTTTGTTTAAAATTCATACAGTTGAAAATTTTGAGGTTGCAAGATAAAGGAATTTTTAAAAGCTAACGGATGTTAGTATCGTAAAAGAAGATCTTTTCAAATATAAATTTTATATTTGACTATTGACAGTAAATAGTAAAATGACAATATATCAAAAAATATTACAACTCTTTGAAAATCAGGAGGATTTTACTGTAAAGGAAATTGTATATAGGCTTGAAAATAGTAAGCAAATGGTGCATATTGCCTTAAACCGCTTGTTGGATGAAGGAAAGGTGGAGAAATTTGGAAGGGTTCCCAATACATTTTACAGGCTAAAAAAGCAAGCAGAATATAAAGAGCATAACCTTGACATTGAACCTGATTTGCTTAAATGGCTTGACAAAGAATTTATACTGGTTACAGAGAGCGGAAAAATTATACACGGCATTGAAGCATTTGAACTTTGGTGCAGTCAGCGAAAATTGCCAGTCAAAAAAACATTATTGGAATACAAACTTACAAAAGAGAAGTACAACATTTATTACAAAAGGGATGGCATAATTGACGGGATGGAAAAAATGCAGAATACAAAAGGTTACGATTACATTTCGCTTGATAAACTTTTTTACATTGACTTTTATGCAATAGAGAGGTTTGGGAAAACGCCGCTGGGAACATTGATACATTATGGAAAGCAAGGGCAGAATAAATACCTCATGAAATTGATGGTGAAGGAAATAAAAGATAAAATTCATGCAGTACTTCAAAAGTATAATGTTGAGGCAGTATGTTTTATTCCACCTACCATACGACGTGAAGTCCAGATTATGAAATACCTGCAGCAGCATCTTGATATTAGTCTTCCGGTAGTAGGGGTTAAAAAAATATCGGGTATTATACCAATCCCACAAAAGTCTTTGAGTAAATTGGAAGAAAGGATTTCAAATGCACAAAAAACCTTTCTGATTACTGAAACAAGGAAATTTAAAACAATAGCACTGATTGATGATGCCGTGGGTAGTGGCGCTACACTAAACGAAATAGCAAAAAAAATAAAAGATAGAAAGTTGGCTGAAGAAATAGTGGGGATTGCTATTACAGGTAGCTTTAAAAGCTTTGATGTAATAACCGACGTATAAAATCTATTACAATTTTAAATAAGGCAACAGCTTATTATACACTTCATCAGTAACCAGCATCACTTTTTTCAGATCATTCAAAGCAACAAAATTGCCATGTTGTGTCCTGTACTGAACCACCGCATTGGCAATGACATAACGGATATAAGGATGGGATTTTAGTTCATCCAGCGTTGCAGTGTTTACATTCAATTTTTTTACATCAGGGTTACTTAGTGCAAGCCTTAGCTTAATTTTTTGAAACGTGGAATCAGGCAGCCCAAATGTCTCACCCACTTGTTCTGTTTTATAAAAGCCGCCCAGTTTTTCCCGGAAGCTAACAATGCGTTGAGCCAGTTTGCTTCCAATACCGGGCAGTGCAATGAATGCAGCCGTATCAGCCGTATTGATATCGATCACAGCAGGGGTATATGTTGCTTTTTCTGTTGCTGGCTTGTCATAATTTTTCGCTGGATAAAAATTTTCTTTGGCAGCACTTTCAATTTTAATATACGGTTCCAGCCTTGCTTTTTCTTCTTCATTTAGGCCCCAGATTTTTCGGATATCTTCCGGTTTATAAAATTTGCCGCCTTTGGATGTATAGTTTTTAATGGTAGCAATTGTTTTATCCCGGACGCCCAATTTTTTCCAGCCTGCTTCATCCAGCGTGTTGGGGTCAAAATAAAAAAGCTTTCCTTTCCATTCTTCTTTACCGTCATAATACTTTTCTGATGGCTGGGCATATTGCGGCTGGTCTTCATCATAATTTTTTCGCTGGTATTTTCCTGTTGAATCGGCCTGTGTTATTTTTAAAGCGGCAATTTCTTTTTCAAATGCGGAATGGTCGTAGGTTTTCGATTTTATAAAAAAGGGAAATAAAAATGGAAGGATTATTAATACAGCAACCAGCACTAAAAGTGCCAGGATACCCGTTCGTTCTTTCCTGGTAAAATTCAGGTAGTCGGAAATAAATTGCTTCCACATACGATCTGGTTAAAGCTGGGGCAGTAACTGCTGCTCCCGGTGAGCAATCAATACCTGCCGGCTATTTAAAAGTAGCATGATTGCTTTGGAAAAAAACGGGAAAAACCACTAAAAAAATGGGTTTTTTCTTTTCTGCAAGATGGGGATCTGTCGTATTGACTGTCAATACTCAGCCAATTAATAGCTGCAATTGGTCGTATGCCAGGCCAATACCGGTTGGCAGCCCGTTGACTACCTGGTCATGTAACCCAAGCTGGTGGCTTATATGAGTGAAATATGCAGCAGGAACCTTTAGTTCATGCACCAGTTCAATGGCTTCGCTTAGTGAAAAATGCGCCAAATGCTCTTTATGCCGGAGTGCATTTAAAATCATTACCTGGCTACCTTTAATTTTTTCTTTTTCAGCTTCGTCAATCCTGTTGGCATCGGTTATATAAGTGAACGATCCAAAACGGAAACCGAATACCGGCATTTTTAAATGCCATACCAGGATTGGCGTCACAGGAATGTCGCCAATCAGGAAAGGAGCAAGGTCGATGGTATTGAGATTGATTTCGGGGATTCCGGGATATTTTTTATCTGCAAATACATAAGCAAATTCTCTTTTCAGTGCTTCTTCGGTTAAATTATTGGCATACACTTCCATGGCTTTACCACTAAAAAAATTAAATGCTTTCACATCATCCAGCCCGGCTATATGGTCTTTGTGCGGATGGGTAAATAGTACAGCGTCTAATTTTTTTATATCCGATCTTAGCATCTGGTAACGAAAATCCGGCGTGGTATCCACCACAACACTGGTGCTGCTGCTCTCTACTAAAATACTGCTGCGAAGGCGTTTGTCTTTAGCATTGGAAGAAGTACATACTTCACAAGCACAGGCTATCATGGGTACACCCGTACTGGTGCCGGTACCAAGAAAAGTTATTTTTAACGGGGGACAATTCATTAATGCTACATTCATTTGCAAAGTAATCAATGCAAAACGCTTTACCAAAAAGCCGTCAAACAGGTACGTTATATAGTCTCATAACCAGATTTTTTTAATTTCGAATAAAATGTGTATTTTGTACACTTTAAAATTGCTTTTCCCCCGTTAGTTGGCAAAATTGAATCACGTGTGCAAAGCATTGCAACTACAGGGTTACTAAAACTGTTGCTGCCAAAAATGAAAAATTTTTCTCCCATGTTTCCTTTTTTCAGAGGGCTGATTGCAAAATTGTTGCTGGTACTTATTGTTTTATTCTCCCCAAACAATAATCTCCGCAGCCAGAACCTGCTGGTGAATGGTGATTTTGAAAGTGGCGGTGCAGGAACGGGTTTTAATACCAATTATTTTTTGGCGGGTACGCCAGGCTCCAGCAGCCCAAGGCAGTATAACATATTGACCAACCCTTTTACAATGAACAATGCTTTTTTCACCAATGCAGATGACCACACTTTTGGCAATGGAACGGGGAAAATGATGGTGGTGGATGGTTCAGGAAACGCATGAGATAAAGTGTGGGAGCTTATTAATGGTGGAAGCATTGGGGTGGTAAGCGGACGCACTTATATTTTCAGTTACTGGATTCGTTCCATTTCTGCTTCAAACGATGCCTCCAACTCAGCTATCATTAAAGTCTATACGAACGGAACCACTTCAACTCCTGTGCTGTTTTCGGGCAGCCAGGTTTGCCCAATTGGCAGCCCCTCAGCATGGGTGCAGGTATCGTATACATGGACAGCCACGACCAGCAATGCCCAAATATGGCTTACCGATGAACAGACCAATGGCGGCGGGGCAGGCAATGATTTCGCGTTGGATGATATTACCTTAAAGGAAGACAATGGTCCGCTTGATCTGCGTTATTGTTTTAACGGTCCTTCATGCCCCGGAAATAGCAATGCAGTGATAGCTGCCTGGGGCCGTGGTGGTGTGCCGCCTTATTATTTCAGCCTTAATAATCTGCCTTTTCAGTTACTCAGCGCATTTCCTTTATCTGCACCAACTTCTGGTAACGGTTTAAGGATCATTGATTCCAAAACACCAATACCAGATACGGTGTCTTCCTTACCGCTCCTGATTGATATACCGGAAACTTCTGATACACTTATTCTCAGCAACGATACTTCCATCTGCGCATCTGTTCCGGTGTATCTTGCTGTATCTGGCGGCACCAATTACTCATGGACGGCGAATACGGCCGCCAATGTTGCCAACCTTGGCGCCACAACCGGGGCTTCAGTTACAGCAACACCAACTGCCACCACCACTTATACCGTTACAGCAGATAAACCGGGTATCAATTTAATTACCAATCCAGGTTTCGAAAAAGGGGACAGCGGCTTTTATTCTGATTACAAGTATTTTGTAAGTACCACCAACCAGCAGGCTTATGGCATCACCACAAATGCCCAGTTGTTTGACGCATCCTTTTCACCCTGTACGGCGCACAACTCTCCCGGCACTGGAAAAATGATGGTGATAGATGGCGCTACTTCAGTAAGGCAGGTTTGGAGCCAGGTGATTGCTGTAACACCTAATACGAATTATGTTTTTAGTTTTTATATGCAAACACTTGCTTTGCCGGTTCCTGCACAGTTGAACGTAAGTATTAATGGGCAGGTGCTTGGTGTTGCTGTTGCGTCTTCCACCGCCTGTGGCTGGAGCTATTATACTTATAACTGGAATTCCACCATCTCCACATTGGCTTATATTGATCTGTTCAATCAAACAACAGCGTCAAATGGAAACGATTTTGCGCTGGATGATTTGTCATTTACTACAATATGTACTGGTGTATCAAAAAGTGTAACCATTACCGTTGGTAACCTTGGAGCGCCATCAATAGATATTACACAACCAGACTGCAGCATACCAACCGGCCTGGTTACTGTTATTAACCCATCAACGGGTGTTACTTACAGTTTTGATAATGGCCTAAATTTTCAGGCATCCTCCACTTCGCCTCCATTGGCCGCTAATGCAGTGTACCAGGTTATGGTAAAAGATGGTTCAGGATGCACATCTGCACCAACGACTGCAAATATAAACCCGGCACCCACTGTACCTGCAGCGCCGACAGTAACCAATATTCAACAGCCTGATTGTATTGTTTTGGGAGGGGGCTTTACAATAACATCTCCCATTGGGCTTAACATTGGATACTCTGCCGACGGCCCCTTTTATCAGGCGGGTACTGTTTTTACCGGGCTTGTTTCTTATGGTTACCTGGTAACAGCAAAAGATACTGTAACCGGGTGTATATCTGATCCTGCTTCTGTTGTTATTAACAACCCGCCATTACCACCTTCGCCAGAACCAACCCTGTATGTGAATCCAACCTGTAGCTCACCAACGGGATCATTTACCATATTTGCCCCATTAGGTGCTAATTATTCTTACAGTATTGACGGAACAAATTATCAAACAAATACGCTATTCAGTGGGTTGGCTCCGGGTGATTTTTTCATAACAGTTAAGGATAATAATACTGGCTGTGTTTCGCTTTCAACACCGGGCGGATTTCCACCGCTGCCAAATCCGCCGGCAGCACCGGCAGTTAATGCACCAACACAGCCAACCTGCACCATACCAACAGGTTCATTCACGGTTGCTGCCCCACTTGATATTAATTATTTTTACAGTATTGATGGATTCAATTATCAACCTGGTATTTCGTTCAGCAATCTGTCACCCGGCAATTATACTGTTACAGTAAAAGATACCAGCACAGGTTGCATATCATTACCAGCCACTGTTACTATCAATTCAACTACTGGCTTGCCCCCATCAGCAGTAGTTGGACAAACGATACATCCCACCTGTACTAATGCAAGAGGATCGTTTACCATTACCTCCCCAACTGGTGCCAATTATACATACAGTATTGATGGCATTAACTACCAGGCTGCTGTTGTATTCAGCAATCTAGCCCCGGCTATTTACCCGGTTACAGTGAAGAATATCAATACAGGTTGCATTTCTAATGTAACCGGCGCCCCGATAAATCCAATCACAGGAATTCCTGCGGCGCCGGCTTTTAGTTCAACCGTACAGCCAACCTGCACAGTGCCGGCCGGCGCTGTCACGATTGCCTCGCCAATTGGTACCAATTATCAATACAGTAAAGACGGGGTAAATTTTCAATCATCAATTTTATTCAACGGATTAGCACCTGCTGCCTACTCAATAACTGTAAAAAATACAGGCAATGGTTGCGTATCTGCAGGCACTATGGTTATTATAAACTCAGCGCCAACTGTTCCCCCTGCTCCACAATTTAGCACACCAGTTCACACCACCTGCATTTCTGCAACCGGTTCTTTCAATATTATCTCACCGGTGGGCATAAATTATTTTTACAGTATAAATGGCACCAACTATCAGCCCGGTACTTCATTTAGTGGTTTGCTGCCGGCATTGTATTCTGTATTTGTGAAAGATACCAGTACAGATTGTATTTCCTTACCTGCTGTTGTTACAATAAATCCTGTGCCGTTTGCCCCGCGAGCACCAGTTTATACGATTGTCCTAAATCCCAATTGTGCAAATTCTACCGTTTCGGTATCTGTTACCTACCCATTAGGACCAGCTTATACCTATAGTATAGACAGAATAAATTACCAGGTCAATACGCTTTTCGATTCTCTGCCTCCCGGCCTTTATTATTTTACTGTAAAGGATATCAATACGGGTTGTGTATCCGATTCGACAGGGCTTAGTTCTTCTGGCGGTATTAATACTTCTCCGCCCTTAGTAAGCGACACAATTCGCTATTGCCAGGGGGTATTGGCTACACCACTTACAGCTACGGGGCAAAACCTTCAATGGTATGATATACCAACCGGGGGCACTCCGCTGCCTGCTGCACCTTTGCCACCTACAATTTTTAGCGATACCACTACGTACTATGTAACCCAAACACTTTTCGGTTGTGAAAGCTCCCGTGCAGTATCTGTAGTTATTGTAAGTGCTGTGCCTGCACTACCAATTGTTACAAGCCCGGTTGTATATTGCCGGGGCGATAACGCAGCATCACTTTCTCCTTCGGGAACTAATTATTTTTGGTACACCACAGCTACAGGTGGCACCGGTGCATCTTTGGAAACACCTTCAACTGTTTCTCCCGGAACAGTGAATTATTATTTAAGCGAATCAATCAATGGTTGTGAAGGGCCAAGAGCAGAAGTGGCAGTGCAGGTAAATGCAGCACCTGTTTTGGGAGCTGATAAAATCAGCAATATATGCAAGGGTGAAGTTGTAAACTTAACCACCGAATACAATACATCTGGTTTTACTGCAGCTTATCTTTTAAACAATACACCGGTGGTAAATCCATTGGCTGTTGCAGAAAATGGTGAATACCTTATCACAGCGTCTGCAGGTAATGGCTGCGATGACAGTGCTGTAATACTTGTAACAGTGCGGCCTCCGCTCACAGTATTTGCAGGCAATGATTTCACTACTGTTGCAGGGCAGCCGGTACAGCTTACTGCCAATGCTGCCGGAGGGTTTGGTGCTTTGTACACCTGGTCGGTGATACAGCCGTCTGCCGGGGCCCTACTTTCAAATGGCTCAGCAGAAAACCCTGTTGCGATATTTAGCGAAGGCAGCAGTACACTGCAAATAATGATAATGGATGATATTGGATGCACCGGTTATGATTCCATAACGGTTACGGCCACCGCCAGTGGGGAAATTGTGGCGGTACCAAATGCCTTTTCACCGAATAACGACCCGCTTGCCTTGAATGAAACATTCAGGCCAATACCCGGTGGTATTTCTTCTATCAGGTATTTCCGGGTATTTAACCGCTATGGCGAACTGGTTTTTGAAACCAATCAATTATCGAAAGGCTGGGATGGCAATTACAAAGGAATGCCGCAACATGCCGGGGCATACACCTGGGTATTGAGTTGTATCAGTGTTACCGGAACACAGATAAATAAAAAGGGTACGGTGGTCCTCGTAAGGTGATGCTAAAAGACAAAGCCGGGTATATACCCGGCTTTGTCTTTTTATTAAAAAATTTTATTTTTCCGCCGCCACACTCATCACCTCATCATACATTTTCTGGCTTTCTAATGTGAGTGAATCAAAATGTATATCCAATTGGGGCATTAAGTCTACCAACGTATTGATACGGCCTTCTGTTTGAAAAAATTTATTGAGCACAATCACTTTCTTTGCCTGCAAAATACAATAGCCGCTTTGAAAAGTACCTCTTTCATAACGGATAACATAACCGCACGCTTCTGCAATTTTTTCTATTTTATCTAACGTGTGTTGATTGTATTTCATAGTACCCTAATTCATGCCCCAAACCCCTGAACGGGATTTAGGCTCTTTTAAACCTGATGCAACTTCTTGTAATAACAATGATTTAAAAAATAACTTTCTCCACAAACTGTGGATTAAAAAACGCCCCAACCCCCGTCCGTCCCGGAACAGGCGGGCCTAAAGGGGCTTTAGCCTGTAAATATTGAAGCTTATCTAATTTTAGTTCAAGCTAAATCTTCCCCATTTTAAAAAACTTCTGGAAATCAAATACCCCAAAGTTCCCCTTTAGGGGCGGAGGGGCGTTTTATTTATTCGTCATCCGTATCACCGGCACGATCATTTCTTCCAGGCTAACTCCGCCATGCTGAAACGTATTGCGGTAGTAATTTACAAAATGATTGTAATTATTAGGATAACAAAGAAAAATATCTCCTTTTGCAAAAATAAAAGATGAGTTTACGTTAGGTACCGGCAGCGCTGCTTCCCTCGGGTCTTTAAAGGCCAATACATCTTTTGCCTCATAGTTCAAATTGCGGCCATGTTTATAGCGCAGGTTGGCAGTGGTTTGTTTGTCGCCAATTACCTTTGCCGGTGTCTTTACCCTTACACTTCCGTGGTCGGTGCCCACAATTACGGTCACATTTTTATCGGCAATTTTTTTCAGTGCCAGGTGCAGGGGGGAGTGCTCAAACCAACTGTACGTGATGCTCCGGTAACTGGTTTCATCGCCGGCCAGTTCTTTTAGTACTTCCATCTCGGTTCGGGCATGGCTCAGCATATCTACAAAATTATACACGATCACATTGATGTCATTGTGCAGCATATCGTGGATATTGTCTACCAGTTTTTGCCCGTCGTGGTTGTTGGTGATCTTGGTGTAAGAATATTTAAGGTCTGATTTACCAAGTCTTTTTAGCTGCGCCTTAAAAAATTCTTCTTCAAACATATTTTTACCTCCCTCTTCATCATCATTTTTCCATTGCACCGGAAATTGTTTTTCTATATCCACGGGCATCAGTCCGGCGAATATAGCATTACGGGCATATTGAGTGGCTGTGGGAAGGATAGCATAAAAAGTTTCTTCTTCCTGGATGCGGAAGCTTTCAGCAAAAATGGGTTGTATCATTTTCCACTGATCAAACCGCAGGTTATCTATCAGTACAAAAAAAAGTGGTGTACCTTTTTGCAAATGGGGCAGCACTTTATACTTCATCACATTGTGGCTCATGATAGGTCCATCGGTACTTTTTGGGCCCACCCAGGATGCGTAATTCCTGGAGATGAATTTAAAGAACTCTGTATTGGCTTCTGTTTTTTGTGATTGAAAAACTTCCTGCATTTCGGGGCTGTCGCTCTTTTTCATTTCCAGTTCCCAGTACACTAATTTTTTATAGATATCCATCCATTGATTGTAATCCGGGTTGTCGTTCAATGCCATAAAAAGACTCCTGAATTCCTGCTGGTATGCGGAGGTTGTTTTTTCTGCCACCAGTCTTTTATTGTCGATGAGTTTTTTCAGGCTCAGCCATACCTGGTTGGGGTTTACCGGTTTTATCAGGTAATCGCTTATTTGCGAGCCAATGGCTTCATCCATTAAATTTTCCGCCTCGTTTTTCGTGATCAGCACAACGGGTAAATTGCTGTTGATCTCTTTGATCTGCTGCAGTGTTTGCAGGCCGGTGATGCCGGGCATACTTTCATCCATCAGCACCACATCCACAATATTTGATTTTACATATTCAACCGCATCAAAGCCGTTGGTTTTGGTATGTACTTCATAGCCTTTGTTTTCCAAAAACATGATCTGAGAGTTAAGGGTATCTATTTCATCATCTACCCAGAGTATTTTTGCTACGTTCATAATTGTTTATTGAAGAGATTTTTATTGAGCGGTTAAAGGTTTCAGTGTGGCAAAGTCAGATTTCAATTTGTCAAACTGAAAACTGCAGCAGTAAACCTGCCGGAACAAATTTAATTTTTTAAACCAACGATTAATTCGTTTATTTCGCTTTGTGTATCTTTTAACATAGTCTGCTTTATCTTGAAGGTACACCCATATCACCCAAGCACCCCAATAATTAATGGCATTCAGGAAAATAATTAACGACCCCGTTCATGGTTTTATAACGATTGATGATGACCTCATATTCAAGATCGTGGCACATCCCTATTACCAGCGCCTGCGCCGCATTCACCAAATGGCAATGGCACATTTGGTGTACCCGGGAGCAGTGCATACCAGGCTGCACCATTCGCTGGGCGCATACCATTTAATGTGCAATGCCCTTAATGAACTGAAGGGTAAGGGTGTAGCTATTACCAAAGAAGAAGAGCAGGCTGCAAAAATTGCCATCCTGCTCCATGATATTGGTCACGGGCCCTTTAGCCATGCGCTGGAAAACGTGTTGATAGAAGGGATGCACCACGAAGCTATATCCGTATTGCTGATGGAAGAACTGAACCGCCAGTTTGAGGGAAGGCTGCAAATGACGCTGGATATTTTTAACAATAATTATCCGAAGCGTTTTTTGTACCAGCTAATCAGCGGCCAGCTTGATGTGGACCGGATGGATTATTTATCGAGGGACAGTTTCTTTTCCGGGGTAAGTGAAGGGGTGATTGGCTACGACCGGATCATTAAAATGCTGACGGTACACAATGGAGAGCTGATGGTGGAAGAGAAAGGTATTTATTCGATAGAAAAATTTATCGTGGCCCGGCGGCTTATGTACTGGCAGGTTTATTTGCATAAAACCGTGTTGTGTGCCGAGCAAATGCTGAAAAGAATCATCAAACGGGCAAAATACATAAAAGCATTTACCCAATTGCCCCTCAATAAATTCATCAATGAACCTATTGAAACGGTAAGCCTGGAAGAGTTTTGCCGGTTAGATGACTATGATGTATTGGCTGCAATAAAGGAATGGAGTACGCATCCTGACAAGGTATTATCTTTTTTATGCACCGGTATTATCAACAGGAGCCTGCTTAAAGTAAAATACTTTACCACGCCGGTAGAAGAAAGTTTACTGGAAGAACAGCAATTGATTGCTCAACAAAAATTGAACCTAAGCAACGAAGATGCCGGTTGGCTTGTCTTTACCGGGGAGGCAGCAAGCAGCACCTATAATTTTGAAAATGAAAAAATTCATATACTATTCAAAGATGGTGCTGTAAAAGACATCTCTGAGGTGGATGATGCACTCATTAGCCAAAACCTGAGCGGCAAGGTTAAAAAATATTACATTTGTTACCTGAGATAGGGTTAATGGTTAATGGTTAATAGTGAATGGTCAATGGTCAAAAATAAATGGTCAATAGTGAATGGTCAATAGTTAATGTTAATTGTCAATTGTCAATTGTCAAAGTCAATAGATTGTTGACCTGTAAAGGTCTCAAATATTTATAAACTATTATGGACTATCGTCTATCGGATGCTTATAATTATCACCAACCATGAACTATGGTATATCGACTTCTTAAAAAAAACATGCAGTTTACAGCAATACAAATAGCGATGATGATCTCCGGCCGGATAGAAGGCAATCCTGGTGCCGCCGTATCTTCATTCGGAAAAATAGAAGAAGCGGTACCGGGCCAGTTGGCTTTCTTGTCTAACCCTAAATACGAAGACTATTTATATGCTACCGCTGCCTCCATTGTTATTGTAAACGAAACATTGGAATTAAAGAAAACTACCTCCGCCACGTTGATCCGGGTGCCGGATGCGTATTTGGCTTTTGCTACTTTACTGGAAAAATACCAGCAACTGCAACAGCAGCAGTTAACTGGCATACAGCAACCCGTATATATAGATGCTACTGCAAAAATTGGCGACCATGTTTTCATTGGCGCTTTTGCTTATATAGGGGAAAATGTAGTGCTGGCAGATGGGGTTAAAATTTTTCCCAATGCCTATATCGGTAATAATACGATCATTGGGGAGAACTCCGTAATACAGCCGGGAGTAACAATCTATCACGATATTATTATTGGTAAGAATGTGTCCATTCATGCCGGCACCGTGGTTGGCAGCGATGGGTATGGATTTGCACCACAGGCCGATGGCAGTTATAAAAAGATTCCGCAAATGGGCAATGTGATAATCGAAGATGATGTCGAAATTGGGGCCAACACCACCATCGACAGGGCTACCATGGGCAGCACCCTCATTAAGGCGGGTGCCAAGCTGGACAACTTATTGCAAATAGCTCATAATGTAGAGATCGGTAACAATGCCATTATTGCGGCGCAGGCCGGTATCAGCGGAAGCGCAAAGATCGGCAACAATGTGATGATTGGTGGCCAGGCCGGTATCGTAGGCCATATTCAAATAGCAGATGGCAGTAAAATTAATGCCCAAAGCGGCGTAAGCAAATCAATAAAGATTCCTAATACCACAGTTACCGGCTCCCCGGCTTTCGATTACACTGCTGCACTCCGCAGCCAGGCTGTTTCCCGCAATTTACCTGAGCTGGAGAAAAGAGTGAAAGCACTGGAATTATTCATCAGGGAATTAATGTTGAATAATAAACTGGTGGATTGAGTGCTTGCAGTAAAGTCCGTTATCCAATACCTCCTCAACTTCATTTGTCAAGTTAATGGTGAATTGTAAATTGTCAATGGTGAATCAATGTTATTTAGTTAATGTACAAAATTTAATTGCACTGCCCTTTAGGGCAGTGCAATTAAATTATTCTTCTTTTCGGGCTTTGGCCTAAATAATGTTTGGGCTATAGCCCGATTTATATTTTGATTTCATTACCCCGCCCTAAAGAGCGGGGCAATTAAGAGCGATGCAATGAAAAGTTTAACTAAACAACCCTGAATGGTCATTGATTAATCATTGACCATTCACCACTCCCCATTCACGAATCCAAGCTTCGCTTTGCAATAAACACAACACGGCCGATATAAATTACCCCGATTCCGCTCACTCTGAAAAATTAAAATATCTTTGCCGCTACCATTTTTAAAAAGTAAGTATGGATATTCATTTCAATCCTGATAAACAACACACGTTAAACGCTGCTGTCAGCATCTCCGGAACCGGGCTGCATACAGGGATCAATGTTGACATGACCTTGAAACCTGCCAATCCCGGCTTTGGTTTTCAGTTTCAACGGCTTGACCTGGCAGGTATGCCAACTATAAAAGCAGATTGCGACCTCGTAACTGATACTTCAAGGGGTACTACATTAGAACAGGGGGATGTAAAAGTGAGTACCGTAGAACATATACTGGCGGCGCTCGTTGGAATGGGAATAGATAATTGCCTGATAGAGATCAACGCCCCCGAAATACCCATTATTGACGGCAGCAGTGAACCCTTTGTTGAGATCATTGAAGAAGCGGGCATATTTGAACAGGACGCCGCCAAAACATGGTATAGTATCGATACCAATATTTCTTACTACGATGAGGTGAAAAGAGTGGAGATGACAGCAATGCCCTCCACTGACTACAAAATCACCACACTCATTGATTTTAATTCGCCGGTGCTGGGCACCCAACACGCAGGATTAAAAACAATGAAAGATTTTAAAGCAGAGATAGCACCCTGCCGCACTTTTTGTTTTTTGCATGAGCTGGAAGCACTGCTGGATAACAACCTCATCAAAGGGGGGGATATCAACAACGCCATTGTAGTGGTTGACAAAGCCGTGACCAAGGAAGAAATGGCAAGGCTCGCAAAAGCCTTTGGCAGGGAAAAAATGGAAATCAAAAGCGAAGGCTACCTGAATAATTTAGAACTGCGTTTTCCCAACGAACCGGCAAGGCATAAGTTGCTGGATGTAATTGGCGACCTTGCCCTTATAGGCTATCCCATCAAGGGGCATATTATTGCCAACCGGCCGGGGCATAGCAGCAACGTGGCCTTTGCAAAAAAATTAAAACAGTATATTAAAAAGAATAAGCACACCAAAAATATTCCTGTTTACGATCCCAACCAGCCACCGGTATATTCATTGCAGCAAATAGAAAAAACATTGCCTCACCGCTATCCTTTTCTATTGGTAGATAAGATAATTGAATTGTCCGATAAGCATATTGTAGGAGTCAAGAACGTGACGTTCAATGAATTTTATTTTCAGGGGCATTTTCCCGGAAACCCTGTTATGCCGGGTGTTTTGCAGATAGAAGCGCTGGCCCAAACCGGCGGATTGCTTTGTATCAACGCCATGCCCGAAGGGCAGTATGATACCTACTTCCTGAAAATAGAAAACTGTAAATTCAAGCAAAAGGTGGTTCCGGGTGATACCATGCTGCTGAAAATGGAACTGATAGAACCAATCCGCAGGGGCATCTGTATCATGAGAGGGAATGTATTTGTTGGCAACAAGCTTTGCACAGAAGCAGATTTAACGGCGCAGTTGGTAAAGCGAAATTAAATTGCACAATGGCTCAATTTGAAAATGACTCAATGAAGAGCGCTGACTATTTATAGTTTACGGTAACTTTAAAAATTGCGCCATTTGCACATTTTCATATTTTCACATTTATTATGATTCACCCACATACCTACATACACCCCAACGCAAAGCTCGCCACTAATGTTAAGATCGACCCCTTTAGTGTTATTCATCAAAATGTGGAAATTGGTGATGGCACCTGGATCGGAAGCAATGTTACCATCATGGAAGGTGCCCGGGTTGGAAAGAACTGCCGCATTTTTCCAGGCGCTGTAATCGCAGCCATTCCGCAAGATCTGAAATACGAGGGTGAAAGTACCACCGTGGAAATAGGCGATAATACCACCATACGTGAATTTGTTACGGTAAACAGGGGCAGCAAAGACAGGTGGACAACCAAGGTAGGCAACAACTGCCTCATCATGGCCTACAGTCATATTGCACATGATTGCATCGTGGGCAATAACTGTATCATGAGTAATAATACCCAATTGGCCGGGCATGTGCTGGTAGGCGATTTTGCTATTTTAGGCGGCATGTGTGCCGTACACCAGTTTGTGCAGATCGGTCAGCACGCATTTGTAAGCGGAGGTTCACTTGTAAGCAAAGATGTGCCGCCGTACATAAAAGCTGGCCGTACGCCATTAAGCTATGCCGGGGTAAATTCAGTGGGCCTCAAGCGCCGTGGCTTTTCATTGGACAGGATCAACCAGATACTGGATATTTACCGGATTATCTACAACAAAGCCATGAATACATCGCAGGCACTCAATTTTATTGAAGAAGAACTGCCGGCAACAGATGAAAGGGATGAAATTGTAACGTTCATACGGGACAGTGGCAGGGGTATTATTAAAAGGTTTACAAAGGGAAGTATGGATGATGAATAACCCCATCCCCTAAAGGGGTGACTTTGCAGATCACAGTATAGAATACAATATTAATTTTTGAACAGGGCTTTAATACTACTATTAAACATCGTTGTGTCACTCCCGTCCGAATAGCGACAGCCGGGCGGGCACTTGTACGGCAAATCTTTATTGAGCATTTTTTACCAATCTCTGCTGACTATTCTTGAAAATATTTCAATCAGCCGGGTCTAAAAAATCCCCCTTTAGGGGATAGGGGATGAAAATAAAACTAACCAACGCTGGCAAACGATTTAACCGGGAGTGGATATTCCGTGGCTTCAGTTATGATTTTATTGCGCCAAAAAAATATGCCATCACCGGTTCCAACGGCTCTGGTAAATCAACACTGCTGCAGGTAATTTCAGGCTCCCTTACCTTTAACGAAGGAACACTAATTATACAAAACGAGCAGCGGGAAACGAATAACGAGCAACGAGAAACGATCAACCAGCACCCAGCAACAACCGAAAACCTCTTCCAAAAAATATCCATCGCCGCTCCCTATTTAGAATTGATTGAAGAAATGACCGCCAATGAATTTCTGTCTTTTCACAATTCCTTCAAACCATTGTCTGTAACAAACCTGGAAGCTTTGCAGATAGTGCAATTGGAAAAAGCTGCCAACAAGCAAATACGCTACTTCAGCAGCGGCATGAAACAACGATTGAAACTGGCGCAGGCATTTTTCTGTAAAAGCCCGGTGCTGCTGTTAGACGAGCCTACCACCAATTTAGATGCAGAAGGCGTTGCCCTGTATCACCAATTGATAAATAACTTCAGCAAAAATAAATTAGTCATTATCAGCAGCAACGATCAGCAGGAGTATGCATGTTGTGATGAGGTAATTGCTATTGGAGATTATAAGACCGTTTAAAAATGCCGATGCCTGATTTCCTGCGATGTTAAATAATTGACCGAATAAAAATATCCAGGCATATTCATTTTACTTCCCAACCGGGCCAGCGGAAACAAAATCAGCCATCCGGCATGCTACCGCTTGCTTGCAATCAACAAATTCAAATCAGTAAATTTTAAATCAAACCGTTCACTTAAATGAAAATTGGTAAGGCTGCCTTTAAATAAATAAATGCCACTGCGGATATTGATCTTATGCCAGATCACATTGTCAATACCACCATCATCAGCAGTTTCCAATAACAGTGGCATCAGTACATTGCTGATAGCCTGGGAAGCAGTACGGGCAAAGCCGCTGGGAATATTGGGTACACAGTAATGAATCACATCGTACTTACGGAACACCGGTTTTTCATGCGTGGTTACATCACTGGTTTCAAAACAACCCCCACGGTCAATGCTCACGTCCACGATCACGGTACCAGGCCGCATTTGGCTTACCATTTCTTCTGTCACTACAATCGGTGTTCGCCCGCCGGTGCTGCTCAATGCACCTACAGCTACATCGCAGGTCTTTAACTGCTTCGCCAAAATTTTAGGCTCAATAACAGAGGTCCACAACCGGCCGCCAATATTATTTTGTAAACGTTTTAACCGGTAAATGCTATTGTCAAAAATTTTTACGCTTGCCCCCATGGCCAACGCAGTCCTGGCAGCATATTCACCAACAATACCAGCGCCGATGATAATTACTTTTGTTGGGGGGATACCGCTGATCCCTCCCACCAATACACCTTTACCATTGTTGGCATTGCTTAAGTATTGCCCGGCAATCAGCATCACTGCACTGCCGGCTATTTCACTCATGCTGCGTACAATAGGATTGTGGCCGCTGTCATCTTTTAAATTTTCAAAACTTAAAGCGGTTATTTTTTTGTCCATCATTTTTTGAAGGATGGATTTTTTCATCACCGCTAAATGGATCGGCGAAATAATGTATTGATTAGGTTTTAGTAACTCACATTCACTCTCACTCACGGGGGCACTTTTTACAAGGATGTCACATTCAAACACTGCCTGTTTGTCAAAAGCAATGGTAGCACCTGCATCGCTGTAATCTTTGTCTGTATAACTGGCACCCTCGCCAGCGGTGGTTTCCACCAGTACCCGGTGCCCATTCGCCACCATTACGCCAACAGCCTCCGGTGTAAGTGCTATCCTGTTTTCACTAAAAGAAGTTTCTTTGGGAATGCCGATGAACAACTCTGTTCCTTTAGGTTTAACGTCTAAGGTCTCTTCTAAAGTTTCGTATGAAAAAGAAGGGGAAACAAATGGTTTTGATGTAGCCATAAATAATTAAGGATTGAAAAATTTGCTCACAAGCAGGTTACAATTTACAAATTTATTATGAGCTTTCTTGTATGATTATTTACAAGGGCAATACGTACATGCAACGTGCTTTCAGGAAAAATGGACACTGCTTTTTCGGGCCATTCTACAAAACAGTAATTTCCGGAATACAAACAATCTTCCACACCAGACTGCACCGCTTCCTCTTCATCCTTTAACCTGTACAGGTCAATATGATAGATCGTTTCACCGGCCTGCGACTGGTATTGATTGATGATGGAAAAGGTGGGACTGCCGATGGCATCTTTTACTCCCAGTGCCTCACACACCGCATGCACAAAAGTTGTTTTGCCGGCTCCCATTGCTCCATACAGGGCAATTACTTTACTGTTACTGATAATTGATAAAAATTGTTTCGCTGCTGCATCAATTGTATCCAGTGTAAAATTTACCTCCATGTTGCAAAGATATTTTCCTTCATTAGTAATCTGCAAACAATCAACCTGAATAATTTTGCAATATGGAAAAAGTTGAATGGAAAGTAGATGGAATGGACTGTACCAATTGCGCTTTAACCATCAATAAATACCTCACTAAAGAAGGAATGAAAGAGGTAAAAGTGAATTTTATTGGTGGTGATGTAAGCTTTGAAATGAATGGCGAAATAGCAAAAGAAACCATCGCAAAAGGAATAGAGGAATTGGGTTACAGGGTCCAAAACGAGAAACAGGGAACGACCAACGAGAAACGGGTAGCGGGTTTTAAAAATCATTTCCAGCGTTTTCTTTTCTGCCTGCCCTTCACTTTAGTGCTGATGCTGCACATGCTTCCATGGCATATCCATTTTTTAATGAACCCGTGGATACAGTTGGGTATTTGCCTGCCGGTATATTTCGTGGGAATGGGTTATTTTGGTGTGAGTGCCATCAAAAGCCTGCGCCGCGGCATCCCCAATATGAATGTTTTGATCGCAATGGGGGCTACTGCAGCCTTTGTGTACAGCCTTATCGGAACACTCGGTAACATGGGGATGGACTATGTTTTTTATGAAACAACAGCCACCATTATCACGCTTGTTTTTTTAGGTGAATGGGTAGAACATAAATCGGTAGCTACAACCCAAAAGGAACTCAATAAACTGGCCCGGCAACAAAAACTGATGGCTAATATGATAGCCTTTGATGAAGAACACAAAGAAATAATTTTTACAGTTGAAAATACAAAGCTCCATGTAGGCGACCTCATTTTAATAAAAAGCGGAGAACAGGTGCCGGTGGATTGCAAAATATTATGGGGCGATGTGCATGTAAACGAAGCGCTGGTCACCGGCGAAAGCGAACCACTACATAGGCAAAAGAAAGATACTTTAACGGGAGGAAGCCTCGTAACAGACGGCACGGTAAAAGCACAGGTTACCGCTGTTGGAAAAGATACGGTGCTGAGCAACATTTTAAATTTAGTAAAACAGGCCCAGTCCGAAAAACCACCGATCCAGCAATTGGCTGATAAAATTAGTGCCGTGTTTGTTCCGGCTGTTTTAGGCATTGCGATACTTACTTTTTTACTCAATCATGTTGCTTTTAATATTGATGTCACCAATTCATTGATGAGAAGCATTGCTGTACTCGTTATCAGTTGCCCTTGTGCCATGGGCCTTGCAACCCCTGCTGCTATTGCTGTTGGGCTGGGAAGGGCCGCTAATAAGGGAATACTTTTCCGAAATGCCAAAAGCCTGGAGTTATTTAAAAATATCACCACAGTGGTATTTGATAAAACCGGCACGCTCACCAAAGGACAGTTAACCATCAGTAAAATGGAAAGCAGTATGGTGGAAGCCGAATTTAAACGGATTGTTTATTCCCTGGAAAAATACTCTAACCATCCCATTGCAAAATCAATTGTGAAGGACTGGAAAATAAGCGATGTGATTCACTGGAAAAAAGTTGAAGAGATAAAGGGATTGGGAGTGCGGGCAGAGGATACAAATGGAGATACTTACCAGTTAGGATCATATAAGATTGCCCATACACAAACAGCCAACGATACCCACACGGCCTATCTGCTAAAGAATGAAGTACTGGCAGGATGGTTTGATATGGAAGATGAAATAAGAAAGGAAACTGCGGAGGTAATTCAATATTTGCACAGCAAAAAAATTAATACCATTTTATTAAGTGGGGATAGCCTGGCAAGAACAAAAAAAATTGCTGGTCATTTAGGGATCAAAGAAGTATATGCAGAAAAAAGCCCGGAAGAAAAGCTGAAAATTATCGGGCAGCTCAACGATGTTTCGCCTGTTGCCATGGTAGGAGACGGCATTAATGATGCACCGGCTTTGGCAAAAGCCACCATCGGCATTTCGTTAAGCGACTCAACACAACTGGCGATGCAGAGTGCGCAGGTAGTGCTGATGAACAATGGAATTGAACATTTACCCCTGGCGCTTGGATTGGGTAAACATACTTTTACCACCATCAAAGAAAATTTATTCTGGGCATTTATATACAACATCGTGGCCATCCCGGTGGCTGCAGTTGGCTTGCTGCATCCCGGCGTTGCCGCACTGGCAATGGGCTTTAGTGATGTGGTGCTGGCGATAAATTCAATCAGGCTGAACTATAAGGCGGTAATTTAATTTTTGTATATTTGAAATAAAAAGATTTATGCCAACTTTTGCAGATATAGTTGAAAAAGTAACCTCATTGGAAATGGAGGAAATGGAGGAAATGAAAAAAATCATTTCTCAAACATTGGTTGAAAAAAAGAGGGCCTTGTATTTACAGCAGTATCAACAAGCTTTAGCAGACAGTAAAGAAGGAAAACTTTTTTCCTCTTCAAATTTTGATGAAATATCAAAATGGTTAAATGAACAATAATGGAGCTAAAGTTTACTTCCCATTTCAAAAAGACTTACAATAAATTGGTGAGGAGAAATCCTGAATGTGCATTTGATATATTGAGTGCGTTATTGCTATTTTCTTTGGACCCATTCAACCCAAAACTGGAAACGCATAAACTTTCTGGTGATAAGAAAGAACTCTGGTCATTTTCTGTTCAATATGATTTGCGTATTATTTTTGCCTTTGAAACCGGCACATCTGTTATTTTTGTTAATATCGGCACACATGATGAGGTGTATTAAATTTGAATTATACACCAATGCATTCTCCACAACAAATACTAAAACAATACTGGGGCTACGATAACTTCCGTTCGCTGCAGGAAGATATTATCAACGCAGTACTGGAAGGAAAAGATACACTTGCCTTATTGCCTACGGGTGGCGGTAAATCTATCTGCTTCCAGGTACCCTCACTGGCTAAAGAAGGCATCTGCTTAGTGATAAGCCCGTTGATTGCATTAATGAAAGACCAGGTTGAAAACCTGAAGCGAAAAGGTATCCTGGCGTTATCCATTTATTCCGGGATGAATTTCCTGGAAACAAAAAAGACACTGCAAAATGCCGCCCATGGCAATTATAAATTTCTATATGTATCACCCGAACGTTTAGAAACAAATTTGTTTCTTGAATACCTGCCGGCAATGAATATTAATCTCATTGCGGTAGATGAAGCACACTGCGTTTCTCAATGGGGGTACGATTTCAGGCCGTCTTATTTACGGATTGCAAATATCCGGACTCATCTGCCGGGAGTGCCGGTATTGGCGCTTACTGCATCGGCCACCAAAAATATCCAGGATGATATTTGCGAAAAATTATTATTCCCAAATGATCAGCAGCGTTATCAGCAGTCTTTTGAGCGGCCTCAACTTTCTTACAGTGCTTTTAATGTTACGTCCAAACAAAATAAGTTGCTGGAGATTTTACAAAATGTAAAAGGCAGCGCCCTCGTGTATTGCAAAAGCAGGAAGCATACACAAGATATTGCCGATATATTAAAGCTCAACAGGATCAATGCAAATTTTTATCATGCAGGATTAAACAGTGAGGAAAGGAGCAGCAGGCAGGAAAGCTGGATCAACAATACCACCAGGGTGATAGCCTGTACCAATGCATTTGGTATGGGTATCGATAAACCCGACGTGCGGGTGGTGGTGCACTACGATGTGCCCGACTGCCCCGAAAATTATTACCAGGAAGCTGGAAGGGCCGGCCGGGATGGTAAACGAGCCTATGCTGTTTTGTTGTACAATTCAAAGGAGCTGCAAACCTTGCAAATGCAAACCAATACCCGGTACCCGGATAAAACTGTAATAAAGCAGGTGTATGCTGCAGTGATGAACCACCTGCAAATACCGGCTGGCAATGGAGAAGGCATGAGTTATGATTTTGATATTGGTTTTTTCGCAAGTGCTTTCAAAATAGATATACTAACTGCAACGTATGCCATCAAAACACTGGAGCAGGAAGAGATCCTTTTTTTTAATGACAGTTTCTTCAAACCTTCCACGCTGGTATTTACATGCGATAAAGAACAGCTAAATGATTTTGAACATCAGCATGCAGCATTGGAACCATTGATTAAAGCCCTGCTGCGTTCGTATGAAGGCGTATTCGATTTTCCTGCAACCATCAGTGAAGCTCACCTGGCTAAATTTTTACGGCAACAGAAAGAGTCGGTTGTTCAGCAGCTCTCAATGCTGAAACAATTTGGCATTGCTGCATATAATGCTCAAAAAGATACGCCCCAAATTACCCTCAGGCAAAACAGGATGTATGCAGACAGCATTGTAATTAACCTGGAAAATTATTTGCAGCGAAAGCAACAGTTTGAGCAAAGAATAAAAGCGATGACCGGGTATGCCGAAAAAACGGTTGATTGCAGGAGCCGCTCCATTGCGGAATATTTTAATGACTTCTCAGTAAAGCCATGTGGTATCTGTGACAACTGTATTAATTCGCAATCGATTGTTGTTAGTAAAAAAGAGTTTGAAGAAATACAAACATATATTGTTGAAGTTGCTGCAACTGGCAAAATCACCATACAGGAATTATTGGCAAAAAGCCGTCATATAAAAAAAGAAAAACTCTGGAAAGTATTTAATTTTCTTACAGCAGAGAAACAAATAATGGTAAATAAAGAAGGACACATCCAGGTTGATTCATAAAAAACTTTGCAAATCAATGTTTTAACGTTAAAGCTTTGAGGAAGGGTTTAAAAATAAAAAAGGGACCAAGATAGAAATCTAGTCCCGCTTTAAAATCCAATATCCTATGAAAAACCGTAACGAAGATAGGGGGCAAATACTTACAATACAACAATTTTTAATAGATTTTTTTAATTTTTTTTTGAGTAAAGAGTGTCCATTTGACACCATACAAGGGGTTAAATAATTGATTTTCAATATTTAATACACTTGTGGGGGCCGGCTGGAGTGCCCGAACACCTGCGGATTATGACCAGCTAATCACCGAATAGTAATAATACCAGTTATTACCGGTATCATTAGCCACCAGAATACATAGAAATTGCGGCAAAAGTTTTCCACATTTTAGTACTTCCGCAAATTTTATGGGGCAAAATAGGGCTTGATGAAAAGTTGTTGATATTATTTTTAAACAACATGATTTCATTTTAGGTGGTTGACGCATTTCAATATATTTTTACGCCTTCATTCATGACTGAATGATTATTATTCGAGGTTGTAACTGCAGGACAGTAATACTATAGTTGCTAAAAAATAAAAATAAATGGTAGATGTAATTTTGGGCCTGCAATGGGGCGATGAGGGCAAGGGAAAGATAGTAGATTATTTTGCACCTGGTTATGATGTGGTTGCCCGCTTCCAGGGTGGTCCAAATGCGGGGCATACCTTATATGTGGAGGGACAAAAAGTTGTATTGCACCAGATACCCAGCGGTATTTTTCATCCGGGTAAAATTAACCTGATTGGAAATGGTGTTGTGCTTGATGCGGTAACGTTGAAAAAAGAGTGTGAAAAGGTTGCTTCCCTGGGGGTGGATTACAAAAAGAACTTATTTATCAGCGAACGAACACATTTAATTTTGCCAACGCACAGGGCGCTGGACAGGGCCAGCGAAATTGCTAAGGGCAACGATAAGATTGGTTCTACACTCAAGGGTATTGGCCCGGCTTATATGGATAAAACGGGGCGTAACGGATTACGGGTAGGAGACCTGCTGGATAAGAGTTTTACATCTCAATATATTAAACTCAGGTTAAAGCACCAGCGGTTGCTTGATAGCTATAATTTCCAGGAAGACATCAGCAATTGGGAGGATGAATTTTTTGAAGCAATTGAGGACCTGCGCAGTTTTAATATCGTAAATGGGGAATATTTTATCAACAACCAAATACAGCAGGGGAAAAAAGTACTGGCAGAAGGTGCGCAGGGCAGCATGCTGGATGTGGACTTTGGCACTTTTCCATTTGTTACCAGCAGCAATACAATTTCGGCAGGTGTGTGCACCGGACTGGGTATTGCACCGCAAAAAATTAAAGAAGTATTTGGGGTTTCAAAAGCGTATTGTACCAGGGTGGGCAGCGGCCCGTTTCCTACAGAACTAAATGATGAAATGGGTGAATTGCTGCGTACTACCGGCAGCGAATTTGGGGCCACTACCGGCAGGCCACGCCGTTGCGGCTGGATAGACCTCGTGGCGCTGCAGTTTGCCTGTATGATAAATGGTGTTACCCAAATCATCATGACAAAAACTGATATACTGGACGCTTTACCCGAATTAAAAATTTGTAACGGGTACCATGTAAATGGAGAAGAAAAAAATTATGTACCGTTTCAAATGAGCAAGCTGCCTATTGAACCGGTTTATAAAAGTTTCGAAGGCTGGCAAACAGACATTTCAGCTATTGATAACTATGCCGCTTTACCCGGCAAGATGAAAACATACGTGGATTATATTAATCAATTTTTAAAGGTCCCGGTCAAGTATATCAGTAATGGACCCGGCAGGGACCAGATAGTGGTAGCCGAATAAAATAAATCAAAAAAAAGGGCCAAATTATTTGGCTAATTAAAAATCTCTAAGAAATTTTACAATATAATATTTTGATATGGCAGCAAAATCTACCAAAGGAAAAAAAGTAACACCCAATGCCGAGGATGAAGAAAAAAAATCCCCTGCAAAAGGAGTTTCAAAAGCAAAAAAAACGGACGATGATGATGACGATGATGATGACCTGGACGAAGATACCAAACCTGTGAAAAAGGGAAAAGCGGGCGCTAAGAAAAGCAAGGATGCTGACGAGGAGGATGACGATGCAGACGTAGAAGTGGAAGATGAATGGGAAAAGCCTGAGGAAGGTGATGATGACTGGGATCCTGACTTTGCAGAATTTGATGTACCCAAGTCGAAAGTTAAAAAACCTGCAGGTAAAAAATCCGCTAAAGATGACGATGATGATTTTAAAATAGATGATGATTTTAAAGACCTTGGCTTTGATGACCTCGATGGTGGCGGAGGTTTTGATGATGACGATGATTTTTAAAAATCTTTTCTGCGGCAGTGCTGTTGGCGAAGAAATATATCAAAGTGAAAAATACTGCTACATTTTTAATAGAAGATTTTGATGAATTTAAAATGAAAATGTTGAATTGGGCAAACCAGTTCAGCATTTTTTGTCTGTTAGATAATCATCAGTATCGTTTTGAAACACCGGCTTTTGAATGTTTGCTGGCTGTGGGATGTAAATACAGTGTAGTAGCAAGTGCAGGTAATGCTTTTGAGCAGTTAAAAACATTTTCAAACCAGCACGCAGGCTGGCTGTTTGGCCATCTTGGTTATGATCTGAAAAACGAGACAGAAAAATTGCATTCGAAAAATTTTGACGGTATTAATTTCCCGGACGCACATTTTTTTGTACCACAATACGTTTTGCGGCTAAATGCCGGTGAACTCACTATTTTTTCTGAAGCCAATGTACAGGAGATTTTTCTTGCAATAACATCCTGTTCACCGGTTCTCCCATCTCACCCTGGCTCTCCCATAAATATAAAAAGCAGGATAAACTACCAGGAGTATATTGACACTGTAGTAAAATTACAGGGCCATATATTAAGGGGCAACTGTTATGAGATAAACTTTTGCCAGGAGTTTTTCGCAGAAAATACTACGATACAGGCTGTGGAAGTATATCGGAAATTGACGGCTGTTTCGCCAATGCCATTTGCAGCTTTATACAAGTTGCATGACAAGTATGCTATTTGTGCAAGCCCTGAACGGTATATAAAAAAATCCGGCAGTAAGCTTATTTCTCAACCCATAAAGGGAACGGCTAAACGAAATCTGCTCGACGGCAGGCAAGATGAAAACAACCGGGTGCAACTTGCGGAGAGTGAAAAAGAAAAAGCTGAAAATGTGATGGTGGTTGACCTGGTAAGAAATGACTTAAGTAAAATTTGCAGGCAGGGGTCCGTAAAAACAGGTGAACTTTTTGGAATCTACACTTTTCCACAGGTACACCAGATGATCAGTACAGTTAGTGGCGACCTGGAAAATGATACCCACTGGGTGGATATTGTAAAAGCTACTTTTCCGATGGGCTCTATGACCGGGGCACCAAAGAAAAGAGTGATGGAATTAATTGAACAAGTTGAAAAAACGAAACGGGGATTATTTTCCGGGGCTATCGGTTATATACAGCCGGGCGGCGATTTTGATTTTAATGTTGTTATCCGTAGTATTTTATATGATGCGGCAACTGGTTATTTATCCTTCCAGGCAGGCAGTGCAATTACCTTCAATTGTGATGCGGTTAGTGAGTATGAAGAATGCCAGCTAAAAGCGGCATCGATAAAAAATATACTGGCATATGTCCCGGGCTTTGCATAAGAAAAAGCAGGTATTGAAGATAAACTTCAATACCGTTGCATGCGTAAGAATCTTGCGGTTTGAAATTCAGGTGGTAAAGGTTTTCCTTTATAAAGAAGTAGTGGCTATTACCACAATAAAAATAACCTATTTGATTTATGCCAAATTAGCTGTAAAGGTTTACTACACTCTACATGATCTAAAATATGTGAATTTTGGTTTTTCCTGACAATGGTAACTTAAAGCGGGTATGTAAAGAAACTAATAAATAATTTGTTAAAAGATAGTAGTAAAAATCAATTTAGGGTAGATTTTACTCTACATTGATGTAGTTGTTTGTACTACATGTTTGTCGTATTTTTAATTGAGGAATCCTGCTAACTGATGACAGTACCAGATTAAAGGAGATTATTTTCAATAGCGTACAGGGTAAGATTTGCATTGGTTTTCATGTTCATTTTTGCCATGATTCTTGCCCGGTAAGTACTTACGGTGGTAACACTCAGGGATAGCGAGTCAGCAATTTCCGAAACTGCCTTTCCGGAGGCAATCATTTTAAAAACATTTAATTCCCGGTCACTAAGGCTTTCATGTAATTTTTTGTCAGTATCCTGGTCAAAATTATCAGCTATTTTTTCAGCCACAGAAAGGGTAATGTATTTTTTTCCCTGCAACACTCTCTTTACTGCATTCACCAGTTCTTCCGGGGCGGTGTCTTTGCTCAGGTAGCCGGCAGCCCCGGCTTTCAAGACCCGTATGGCATACTGTTCCTCGGGGTGGATGCTCAATATGAGAACCGGGAGCGAAGGTAAAATTTGTTTGATGTGCTGTAGTGCTTCCAGGCCGCTTTTGCCCGGCATGGCAAGGTCGGATATAACGATATCCCATTTACCCCTGATAACTTTTGTAATCAATTCTTCTGCATCAGCTACTTCTTCTATTTGCGAATCCGTAAATTCTTCAGCCAATATCTGCCGGAGGCCTTTCCTTACTATTGTATGGTCATCTGCTATTAATATTCTGATCATAATATCGGGTTAATTATCATTTGTTTGTAAGGGTACTATAATTGACACGGTGGTGCCGTTGCCGGGCTCACTTTTTATTTCATAATTTCCTCCCATTTCCATTGTGCGCTCTTTCATGCCAAACAGGCCAAGGGTTTTTTTACTTTCAATATTCTTTACCGTAAAACCTTTTCCGTCGTCGGTAATGGTAAGTGTTAACCTGTTATTGTCAAATTTCAGCGAAGAAACAATTTTTTTAGCATCTGCATGCCTTGCCACATTGGTAAGGGATTCCTGGAAGATGCGGAATAAACCGGTTTTTAATCTTGCCGGGATTTCTTTGTTACCGGTTAAATTGATAAATTCAGTCACGATGCCCGATCTTTTTTCAAACTCATTGCTCTGCCATTCCAGCGCTGCCAGCAAACCTAAGTCGTCCAGCATACTAGGTCGCAGATCCATCGATATTTTTCTCACCGATTTAATGGTGTCCTCGATCAATTCAAGGGTGGCTGCAAATTTATTCTGTATTTCGGTTTCTGGGCTGCCAATTTTTTTATTGAGCCACGAAATATACATCTTTAGCCCGGTAAGCTGCTGCCCGAGTTCATCGTGTATTTCCCTGGCTATATTTGTTCTTTCCTGTTCCCGTATATCCTGTAAATGGGTTACCAGTTGCCTGATATGCTGATAGGATTGCTGTAATTTTTCATCCGCTTTCACCAGCTCAGTAATATCCTGGCCCGTACCCTTCAGGCCAACCAGCGCATCTGCTTCATTTATTACCACCTCGCCAATTCCTAAAATATGTGTTACCGAACCGTCATGCAACAGGATACGGTGCTGGTATTTATAACCCTTACGTTGACTAACGGCATATTTAATGTGTTCATCCAGTTTATCAAGGTCATGCGGATGAATTTTTTTTCTGTATGCTTCATACAATTCGTTACTGGATAAATTCTCTAATTCAAAAATTCGGTGCAGTTCCTTTGACCATTTTAACGTGGATGTATCCAGGTCGAATTCCCAGCTTCCGATTTTTGCAATACCCTGCGCCATGTTGAGTATCTCTTCACTCCGTTTTAATTCTTCTTCCGCTTTCTTTCTAACGGTAATGTCCACAAAAGTTACCACCACCTGTTCCAGTTTGCCTGTGGCATCGTACTCGGGAAATGCATTGATCAGTACCCAAATCAGATGGTTGTTTTTGGGGCTGTCTATTCCGCCAATCATATTCATTAACGGTTTACCTGTTGCAATTACCTGCATCACAGGGTATTGAGACAATTCCAATTTTTTACCATCTGCAGAAACAAAACGCCACCCGGGATCAATTGCGGATTTACCCATCATCTGGTCGGTTGATAAATCCAGCAAGCGGGATGCTTCGTGGTTGCACAGCAAAATACTGGTATCCGGCCGGTGAACCACTACACCGGCATGGATATGTTCTATCAGGTGCCTGTAGTGTTCTTCACTTTCCTTAAGCGCCAGTTCTGCGTTCTTTTTAAAAGTGATGTCTTTAAAAAATATGGACAGGCCGTCAGGCGAAGGGTAAATATCGTTCTCGATCCAAATATTCAACGGTGCATAATAGTTTTCCAAAAAGCCATACTGCTGGCTTGGAAAACTTGTTAAACAGGCCTCATTAAATGCTGAGCTGGCGGTTGCCTGAAAATCGGTAAAAATATTTTTGCCAATCATATCCTTTGGATCGTGGCCCAGTATTTCGCCTGCTTTTTTATTGACGAACGTAAAAGTAAAATTGCTGTCAAGTGCCAGGAAGCCATCTGTGATCCGCTCAAGAAAATTGGTGGTTTCTGCTGTCTTCTGCTGTACCTGCTGCTCCAGTTCGTCGTTGAATGTTTTTAATTCTTTTTCCAGTTTTTTTCTTGTGGTAATATCCCGGTGTACGGCCACATACCCGGTTATTACTCCATCAATATCCGCAACGGTATTTATTGATGCCAGCACAAAGATCGTATCACCGTTTTTTTTTGTAGTAGGGTATTCCTGTTTGTATGAACCATTTGTTTTCAGGTCTGCAAGACTTTCTATATTTTGTTCGGATGTCTGGTGAACTGTGAATAATTCACTGATAGGCCTGCCAATGGCTTCCATCGAAGTAAAGCCATACATTTCCCCGGCATATTTATTCCAGCTTTTTATTATGAAATGGTTATCAGTGGTAAAAATTGCATCCGGTATAGTGTCTATCAGCGAAGCCTGGTAACTTAACCGTACAGCGGCAGCTTCCCGTTTTTTAAAATCGTTGTAGATAATAATTGAAAAGATGATGAGGATAATAGAAAAAATAAATGCCAGGACAAAAAAGCGGTAGGTGGTTTTTTCCGCAGTATCTTCCAGGTACAGGTTTGATTTATTTAAAACTTCCCGGTCCTTGTCCTCAATCTGCTGCACCAACTGAATTAAACTGTCACTTATTTGTTTACCTGTTCCTTTTTTTACCAGGTCAACTACCGGAAAAACTCCTGCACTATCGTATAAGGCAACCGTTTGTTTGGAATCTATTGCCTTTTTTGTCACTAAACGGAAGACGGGGTCGACCTCGGCTTTTCGTTCCGGTATTAATATACTTAGTTTATTAAGTGTACCAGTATCATTGATAAAAAGATCAAAAGCATTTTTATATGGCAGCGTAAACCATTCTTTTGATGAAAAAATGTATCCCCGCTGGGTTGTTTCCAGCTCATGCAGGTGGGTAATAATATTTTCAGTAGAATGCAAAAACTGTAATGAAATATCTACCCTGGCTGCCTGCAGCTTTGTCTGCTTCATATTTCGGTAGGTAGATGTTACAACAAATGCAATACATAAAAGTGCAGCCACAAAAAAAGCCACGATAATACTTTTGGGAGAAAATTGCTTCATTATTGATCTGGTAAAAATTACAGGATTTTATATAAAGTTAGAAAATAAAACTGGCTGGTATAGCCTGCATTTATAGCAATGTAGAATAAATATTTTTATAGGATTAATTATTTATAACGCAAATGCTTTACCGGCCTCATAACCTTGAGTTCTTTGTTTTTTGAATCCAGGGAAAAAAGAAATAGGGTCAATCCTTCTGCCGGATAGGTTTTACAGAGTAAAATACTTAATCCTGCATTTTTAAGGAAACCTGGATGTTTTCAATGTCCTTACTATCTTACCTTTAAACAATCTTATTTATTTAAATATTGATTGTGAAAAAATTACTTTTAGCAACTGCGTTGTTTGTATCAGTGACGGTTGCTGTTGCACAAAAAACGTATATCCATTGCGGTAGCCTGGTAGATGCTGTAAGCAATACAGCAGCCAGTAACAAAACCATTGTAGTAGAAAATAATAAAATTATTGAAGTAAAAGATGGTTATAGCACACCAGGAGCAGGAGATCTGCTAATTGACCTGAAAACAAAAACCGTGATGCCAGGGCTGATGGATATGCATGTGCATGTGGAAATGCAAACCAAGCGGGGTGCATCAGCCGAAAGGTTTGCCAGGCAGCCACAGGACGTTGCTTTATTATCGGTAAACTATGTTTACACTACACTGATGGCGGGATTTACCACAGTAAGGGATTTGGGCGGCAGCGGGGTAAATCTTTCTTTGCGCAATGCCATCAATAATGGTACAACAGTTGGCCCAAGGATTTATACCGCAGGCAAATCAATTGCCACCACCGGTGGCCATGGCGATGGAACCAACGGGTTGAAGCGGGAATACAGTGGCGACCCAGGCCCTATAGACGGTGTAGTAAATGGGGCAGATGAATGCCGAAAAGCGGTAAGGCAACGGTATAAAGATGGAGCCGATCTTATTAAAATAACGGCTACCGGGGGAGTATTAAGCCAGGCTAACGATGGCAGTGGTGCCCAGTTCACTGAAGAAGAGATCGGGGCTATTGTAGAAACAGCAAAAGACTATGGATTTAAAGTTGCGGCTCATGCGCATGGAGCTGAAGGAATGAAAAGAGCCATCCGGGCAGGGGTTACTTCGATAGAGCATGGTACTTTTATGGATGACGAAGCCATCGGGTTATTTAAAAAATATGGCACCTGGCTGGTACCTACTATCATCGCTGGTAAATCAACTGCCGACTCAGCTAAAATCCCGGGTTACTACTCTGATATCGTAACACCGAAGGCGCTGGCAACCGGCCCAAAGATCCAGGCTACTTTTGCAAAGGCATACAAGGCCGGGGTAAAGATCGCATTTGGCACAGATGCCGGCGTGTTTATGCATGGTAAAAATTATATTGAGTTTCAATATATGACGGAAGCGGGGATGCCGGCGATGGCAGCCATCAAATCTGCTACTATCAGTGCGGCCACTTTACTGGGTGTGGAAAATATGTTAGGGACAATTGAAAAGGATAAACTGGCAGACATCATTGCCGTAGATGGAGATCCGCTGAAAGATATTACTGCAATGGGAAAGGTCGTGTTTGTTATGAAGGACGGAAAGATTTATAAACAGGCTCAATGAGAATTATATGGAGCAAGTGACCAATGAACTGGAACAGATCATCAGCAAATACGGCCCTCAATTGGCACGGTTGAGTGAAGATGAATTTGCGCTAAAGTCGTTGCCCGGCAAGTGGAGCAAAAAAGAAATCCTGGGGCATTTGGTTGACTCAGTGCAAAATAACATCCGCCGGTTTTTAGTTGCGCAGTATGAAGAAAATCCACAGATTGTATATGCACAGGATTTTTGGGTAAAAGCAGCCGGGTACCAGCATTATTATACTACCGACCTGGTAGCGTTGTGGGTATTGCTGAATAAACACGCCTGCAGGGTGCTTCAAAATATTCCGGAAGCAGCAGGTAAAAAACAATGCCTTACAGGTGAACTGCATTCCATTGAATGGCTTGCAGCAGATTACAACAAACACCTGCTGCATCACCTTCATCAAATATTAAACTTAGATGCTGTGCCTTATTCGTAATTGAATTGCGTTTAGGTAAGCATTGGCAGACTAAAAAAATAAGCAACATTCAATGCTCAATGAAAATACAACTGCGTTTTATACAAGAGAATTGAACATTGGAAATTGGTGATTTGAACATTTTTCTTTAAATAAACAAAGTATTATCCCCACCCATTGTTTTTATTTTGCCTAAATGTGAGTATGCTTTTGCAGTAGCTTCCCGGCCCCTGGCAGTGCGTTGCAAAAAGCCTTCCTGTATTAGAAATGGTTCATACACTTCTTCTATGGTACCAGCTTCTTCACCCACCGCAGTGGCAATAGTGGTGATACCAACAGGGCCACCTTTAAATTTATCGATGATAGCATTGAGGATACGGTTGTCCATATCATCCAGCCCATGCTCATCTACATTCAATGCTTTGAGTGAATGTTGTGTAATGCCGATATCAATAATGCCATCATTTAATACCTGTGCAAAATCCCTTACCCTTCTGAGTAAGCCATTGGCAATACGGGGTGTGCCACGGCTGCGGCGGGCAATTTCATCCGCTGCATCATTACTGATCTGTGTACCCAATATACCGGCACTGCGTAAAATTATTTTTTGTAAAGTAGCTGCGTTGTAATATTCCAGTCTCGATTTAATGCCAAACCTCGAAAGTAAAGGTGCAGTTAATAAACCGCTGCGGGTGGTGGCACCAACCAAAGTAAATGGGTTTAGATTGATCTGCACACTTCTTGCATTGGGGCCGCTGTCAATCATAATATCTATGCGGTAATCTTCCATTGCGGCATACAGGTACTCTTCCACCACATTGCTCAGGCGGTGAATTTCATCAATAAATAATACATCGTTTGTTTCTAAATTGGTAAGTAAACCCGCAAGGTCGCCCGGCTTTTCTATTACCGGGCCGCTGGTTTCTTTTATGTTTACGCCCAGTTCATTGGCAATGATCCTGCTGAGGGTTGTCTTGCCCAAACCGGGGGGACCATGAAACAGCACATGGTCAAGCGCTTCGCCTCTTATCCTGGCTGCTTTAATAAATATGCGGAGGTTTTCGATGGTTTGTGGCTGGCCGGTAAAGTCGGCCATTTCGCTGGGACGGATATTATTTTCAAACTCTTTTTCTGCTGTACTCAATGAATCTCCGTCTTTATTTAAATTGGGATTTGCCATGTTGTAAAATTAATCATTAATTAAATGGACGGTAGTTATTTTTAAGAACGAAACATAAAAATATTTTTTGTAAAATGTTTGTATATACAAATAAAATCCCTTTAACTTTGCCCGGTAGATGAAAGCATCCCAAAGCAGGTATAACAAATGCCTTTACTATGCTGCCAATGCACTGGCAAGGAAAATAGAAAAACTGGCCATCGATAGCTGGAAGGAAGTAGGGCTGCCCCCCAGTCATGGTTATTTGCTGATGATGGTGCTGGATATGCCGGGTGTACAACCTGGTGCCATTGCAGCACACATGCAGCTTACACCCAGTACCATTACCCGGTTGATAGAAAAACTAGAGGCCAATAAATTAGTGATCAGAACCACGGATGGTAAGCTTACCAATATTTATCCCACCCCACAGGCAAAGTCGCTGTACCCCAAAATGAAAAATTGTGTCAGTGGTTTTTCAAAAAAATACATTGCCATCCTGGGAGAGGACGAATGTAGCAGGATGGTGGCTAATATGAATAAATTGAATGATAAATTAGTAAGTTAAATTTTTTTATAATCATGTTTGTATACACAAATACAAACCTAAAACACGTTGTTATGAAATATGTAATTACCGGCGGAGCCGGACACATATCCAGTCCAGTTGCAGAAAATCTTTTGAGCGCCGGGCATGATGTAACGGTAATAGGCCGCAGTGAAACCAATCTTCAACCGCTGGTTCAACTGGGTGCCAAAGCCGCCACCGGCTCGTTAACAGATGAAGCCTTTTTAGTAAAAACCTTTGCCGGGGCAGATGCCGTGTACACAATGATCCCGCCAAATTATTCCGTTCCCAATTTTCGTCATTATCAAAATGAAGTGGCCCGTAATTACCTGGCTGCAATCAAATCTAACAGCATAAAAAATGTAGTGGTGCTCAGCAGTGTTGGCGCTCACATGGGTAACGGTGCCGGTCCAGTAGATGGGTTGGCAGATTATGAAAACTTACTGGGCGGATACAAAGATGCTAATGTAAGGATGCTGCGACCTTCCTATTTTATGTATAATCTTTTTGCAATGATACCACTCATTAAGAATATGAATATCATGGGCAGCAATTTTGGCGGTGCTGGTGAAAAGTTAGTATTGGTACACACCAACGATATCGCCGCTGTAGTCACGGAAGAATTACTGAATTTAAATTTTACAGGTCACTCCGTAAGGTACATCGCAAGCGATGAAAGGACCACAGATGAAATTGCCGCGGTGTTAAGCAACGCTGTTGAAAAGCCCGGCATACCATGGGTAGTATTTTCTGATGAACAGGCGCTGGAAGGAATGACGCAGGCCGGGTTGCCAGAAACAATAGCAGCAGCCTACGCCACCATGGGCAAGGCTATCCGGGAAGGGAAAATGCAGGAACATTACTGGAACAACAAACCGGAATTGTCGCCAAGCAGGCTGGAGAATTTTGCAAATGAGTTTGCTGCAGCGTATCATGCCGGATAATACTAATTGTTAATCATTCCCAATCATATTAATCATACAAATCATCATTATGAAAATCGGAATAATAGGAAGCGGTATAGTAGGCCGGGTACTGGCCGCTGCATTTTTACATGAAGGCAATGAAGTAATGCTGGGAACAAGAGACACAGCTAAAGAGGAAGTGGTAAAATGGAAAGCGGAACATCCAAAGGGTCAGGCAGGTACTTTTGCCGAAACCGCAGCATTCGGCGAATTGCTGGTACTGGCTACAGCAGGCCATATTACTGAAGCGGCAATACAATTAGCAGGCATTGAGAATTTTACTGGCAAAACGGTAATAGATGCTACCAATCCCATTGCAGCCGCACCACCGGTAAATGGCGTGTTGCAATTCTTTACTGGCCCTAACGAATCGTTACTGGAAAAAATACAGGCGGTATTACCACAGGCGAATATTGTAAAAGCATTTAACAGTGTTGGGAATGCTATGTTTTATAAACCAGTGTATAAAGGCATTCAGCCAACAATGTTCATCTGCGGAAACAACGACGAATCGAAGAAAACAGTGAGTGCTATTGTAAGCAGTTTTGGCTGGGAGGTAGCAGACTTTGGAAAAGCGGAATCGGCCAGGGCTATTGAGCCGCTGTGTATGCTGTGGTGTATCCGGGGGTTTAACAATAATCAATGGACACATGCTTTTAAATTGTTGCAGCAATAATTATCAGGTGTACTAAAATAAAAAAGAGGCTGTATCAATGTGCAGCCTCTTTTCGTTTATCATGAAATAGTTTTATAACCTTACAGAAACAGATACTCTTCTGTCTTTCACCCTGTCAGGCTCCGGGGCATCTGCAGCATACTTTGCCATTGCAGAACCATAGCCTTCTGCGCCGGTTACCTGGGTACCCACACCCGCTTTAGTCAATGCATCTTTTACGGTAGCAGCCCTGCCGTCAGATAGTTTTTTATTCGTTGCTTCATCTCCTGTTTTATCTGTGTAGCCCCCAATTTTCAATTTCACTGTGGGGTATGCTTTTAAAACAGCCGTTAAATTGTCTATCTGTTTTTGACTTTCGGCAGTCAGTTCTGCACTGCCTGTTTTAAAATTCAGGTTATCAAAATCAAACCATATTTTCTTCAGCGAATCGGCACCCAGCGCTTTGTAATCGGTATTCAAAAATGCTACCAGTTTGTCTTCTATACCAGCTTTCCAGGCATCGATTTCCGCGCCATTTGCCAGTTTAACTTTCAGCGATTCTTTTGTGGAAGTCGTCACTGCTGCCGGTTCTTCTTTTTTAGCTTCGGTCGCAGCAGCAGCATGGTCTTCATTATGGTGTTTGCTGCCACCACCGCCCGTACCAAACAGGTAGTAGGCCCCGGCTGCCAGCAACGCCAGTAATAACAATGGCAACAGGATGGACAGGGCACTGGTCTTTTTTTCTCCTTCTTCTTTTTGAGTGATTGACATAACAATTGAATTTTTTGTGATAAATTGAGTGAAAAGGTTATCAAATCATAATGAACCTGCAAGATTCAAATTTTCAGTTACGAAAACAAACATTATTTTTAACAGTTCTCTTTAACGTAATGCTACCGATACCTCTTACAACAGCATTTCACCATTAGTAAAAACTGTTGCGGGAGGGGGAGGCCAATTTGTAATTTTGTTTTTCTTATGCAAAAAAAACTATCAGGATCAGGGTATTGGATTTGCCAGTGGGGTGGGTGGCTTGCCTGGTTTGCTATCAATGCTTTTTTTTACTTTACCCTGTCAGAAAGGGAAAAAGAAACCGGGGTATTTCTTAAATTAATTACCATCGCGTTTTTACTCGGCATTTTATTTTCACACCTGATGCGTAATACCATTAGGGAATACAAATTTTTAGAAACACCCCTCCAGAAACAAATCATCTCTTTTATTTTAACTACGATTTTATTTTCGATTATATATTCCTGCGCTTATGTTGCCATTGTAAAAACCCTTGACCTGAGATTTAAAACGGAACCCAAAATTTCATTGCTCAACCAGATCACCAGGAATGCGATCAGTAATTTTTTCCTGTTGTTTATCTGGAACCTTATTTACTACATTTACCATTATGTGGAACGCAACAGGAAACAGGAAGTAGATACATTGAAATTGCAGTCGGTGGTAAAAGAGCTTGAACTTAAGACCATCAAATCGCATATCAATCCGCATTTTATTTTTAATGCACTCAACAGTATTCGGGCGTTGGTAGATGAAAACCCTGCAAGAGCAAGAACGGCGATCACCGAACTGAGCAATATTTTACGCAGCAGTATGCAGGCCGAAAAGCTGGAAACAGTGCCACTGGAAAGGGAACTCAATATTGTAAAAGATTATCTTGCACTGGAAAAAATGCGTTTTGAAGAAAGGCTGAATATCGAAATGGATATTGATGAGGATACCCTTAACCAGCCAGTGCCCCCAATGATGCTGCAGACCCTGGTGGAGAACGCCATTAAACATGGCATCAGTAAAAAAATTGATGGCGGGTTTATTCGAATCGTATCTGACTTTGTGGATGATCACCATGAACTGCTCGTTCAAAATTCCGGGCAACTAAATGGTTACGTTATTGGGGAATCACTGCTGCCGGATGGGCAGGGGTTTGGGGTACGCAGCACACAAGACAGGTTAAATTTGCTGTACCAGGGAAAGGCCCGTTTTGATATTAAAAACTTAAACTCAGAAATAGTAGAGTCAAGAATTATTATGCCGGTTAATAACCTTTAAAAAAAAGCGATTATGTTTAAAGCCATTATTATTGATGATGAACGATTGGCAAGAAATGAATTAAAAAAACTGCTCATTGATTTCCCGCAGGTGGAAGTAATAGATGAAGCCACCAACGCTACGGAGGGAATAGAAAAAATTGATGCCCTCAATCCTGATCTTGTTTTCCTGGATATCCAGATGCCGGGAAAAACCGGTTTTGATATGCTGCAGGAACTGGACAGGGCACCGCATGTGATATTTACCACGGCATACGATGAATATGCACTAAAGGCTTTTGAAGTAAATGCACCGGATTATCTAATGAAGCCAATAGAGCCAAAGCGGCTTGCAGATGCTTTGCAAAAACTGCAGCAGGCAGAAGATAAAGAAATGGCTGCGCAGCAGGCAATGAACCGGGGAATACTCACAGAAAGCGACCAGGTATTTGTAAAAGATGGCGAACGTTGCTGGTTTGTAAAATTATCTGACGTACGGCTGTTTGAAAGTGTTGGTAACTATGCCAAGGTATTTTTTGCAGGCAATAAACCACTCATACTAAAATCATTGAATGCACTGGAAGAACGCCTCGACGAGAAAACATTTTTCAGGGCCAACCGCAAGCATATTGTAAACATGCGCATGATAGAAAAGATAGAACCTTATTTTAATGGCGGATTGTTGCTGGAAATTCAGGGTGGCGAAAAGGTAGAGGTGAGTCGCAGGCAGGCAGTAAAATTTAAAGAAATGATGAGCCTGTAGTAATCAGCAAATTTTTTTGAGGGTATAATAAATAAATGGCCGCCAGTTATTGGCGGCTGTTTTTTTACTAAACAGATTGCGGGTGTGCTAAATGGATATTTTTGTTTGTATCATTGTAAAAATAAAACGATATGGCATTGCAACCCTGGCGAACCGGCGAAGTAATTAAAATAGAAAATGAAACGAAGGATACCCGGCGTTTTTGGATCCGGGTACCAGAATTAACTTCATTCGATTTTAATCCCGGGCAATTTGTAACGCTCGATCTGCCAATTCATGAAAAAGTAAACAAGCGCTGGCGAAGTTATTCCATTGCCTCCTGGCCGGATGGTGGCAATGTATTTGAGCTGGTAATTATACTCGATAAAAATGGTGCCGGCACCACCTACCTTTTTAATGAAGTGGTGGTAGGTTCACAGCTCACCTTGCGGGGGCCACAGGGTGTATTTACTTTAAAAGAACCGCTCGATAATGATTTGGTATTGATCTGTACCGGCACCGGTATCGCCCCTTTCCGCAGCATGGCCAATTTTATCCATCTCCAACATATTCCCCATAAAAATATTTACCTCGTATTTGGCTGCCGCACCAGGGATACCCTGCTGTACTATAATGAAATGAAGGAACTGGAAAATAAGATGCCGGGTTTTCATTATTTACCCACCCTTTCACGTGAGCAATGGGAAGGCCATTCGGGATATGTGCATGCCGTGTATGAATCGGTTTGTGCTGATAAAAGACCGGCTAATTTTTTCCTCTGTGGGTGGAAGGGTATGATTGATGAAGCGAAGCAGCGCATTTTAGCAATGGGATATGATAAAAAAAGTATCCACCTGGAAATATATGGTTAACGCTAAGGTGTACAGGTGATAGCAAAAATGATATTTATCATTTGAGCAAATGATAGATAGATGATAATTACTGTAATTTTAGTTATCATTTTTTCACTACCTTGGGCCTACAAAATTCTTGCAAAACCAACTGAACTTTTTGTATGGGAGCAGCTTCAATGATTGTATTAATTCTTGCCGGGCTAACTTTTGGTGTGATCGCTATTTTAATTTCAAAGGTTGTTAACAGGGGTAGTACCAATATGCAAAAAGGACAACCCTACGAGTGTGGAATACCCACCCATGGCAAAACCTGGATACAACTTAATGTGGGCTATTACCTTTTTGCCCTTATATTTTTAATCTTCGATGTAGAATTGGTTTTTTTATATCCCTGGGCAGTGGTAGCCAAAAAAGTTGGCTGGTTTGCGCTGGTGGAAGTGATCATTTTCTTTTTCATTTTATTTATGGGGTTTTTGTACGCACATAAAAAAGGTGCGTTGAAATGGGTGTAAAGCCCCATTAGCCTCCCCCAAAGGGAGGAGTAGGGCAAGAGTATGTTGTAGCAAACCTTAATATTTTAGTTAACGTTGTATTCATTTTATTAATAGAATTTACTGGTTGCAAATGGATAATAATGCAAATAATTCGCAGAGTCTAAAAGGCTCCGCCACCGGGGTAGGTTTGGAGGGGGCTGCCTTTCCGGGCGAAGTGCACGATCTTCCCGGCGGTGGTGTAATGCTGAGCAAGCTCGATGACCTGATCAACTGGGCAAGATCCAACTCTTTATGGCCACTTACTTTTGCTACGAGTTGTTGTGGTATTGAATATATGTCGGTTGCCGGCGCCCGCTACGATTTTTCACGATTTGGTTTTGAAGTGGCCCGTGCCTCGCCAAGGCAGGCAGATGTAATTATAATTGCCGGCACCATTGTAAATAAAATGGCACCGGTATTGAAAAGATTATACGATCAGATGGCGGACCCTAAATATGTAATTGCGATGGGTGCCTGTGCCATCAGTGGGGGGCCATTTTTTTATAACACTTATTCAGTAGTGAAAGGGGCAGACCATGTAATACCCGTGGATGTCTACGTTGCCGGTTGTCCGCCAAGGCCGGAGGCATTGATACACGCCCTGATGACATTACAGGAAAAAATCAAAAGTGGTTATACAAGAGAACAGTTGCCGCTTCCTCCGAAAAACAGCGGGGGCTAAGGCAGGAGCTCTTAATTTAATGAAGATGGTGGATCGGCGGAGACACAATGATTGGTTGATAGGAGAACAAAATGTTGAAATGCTTTAATACAAAATCTGAATAAAATTATCAATGCCCTCCCACCCTCTCTTATGGAGAGGGAATGAGGGTGAGGCTATTATGACAAACGAAGAATTAAAATTAAAAATTACCACGCTGCTTCCCAACGCTGTTTTTGAAGAAGGTGCAGAGTGGGTAAATGTGAATGTTGATGCAGCGGATTTCAAACGCTTTGCACAGCAACTTCGTTCGGAGGATGATTTATTTTTCGATTTTCTTTTTTGCCTTACCTGTATCGACTGGAAGACGCACCTGGCGATGGTATATCACCTGGACAGCACCCGGTACCATCATAATATAGTGGTGAGGGTAAAAATAGATGCTGCTAAACCGGAAGTAGCAACGGTAAGTGATATTTGGCAAACGGCTAATTTTCATGAACGGGAAGTGTATGAACTATTTGGAGTGAACTTTTTAGATCATCCTGATCTGCGGTTGTTGATATTGCCGGATGGATGGGAAGGAAAGAACCCGTTAAGAAAAGATTTTGAGGATGAAGTGAATATGATAAGACTCTAAACCCCCTCCGCTCCCTAAAGGGGGAACTAAGGCAAGCGTTCAAAATTTTGAAGTGTTTAATTAAATAGCATAGAGCGGGAGTCGTTGGTTAGTGAAGAGCTCCGTAGGAGCGACAGGTTAGTAGTAGATATTGTGGGCAATGTTCAATAAAGATAAAATGTACAAGAAAGCGACGCCACCGAATCTGAATAAAGAAAAAATGCCAGGACAATAAAAAAAACAACCAATTGTAACAACTGAATGTACAGGGAAACAATCTTAGTCGCGGATGAAAATCAAAGCCTTGCTGCAAATGAGGCCGGCGATTTTATTATCAATGTGGGGCCGCAGCATCCGGCTACGCATGGCGTGCTGCATTTGGTAATTACGCTGAATGGCGAAACGATAAAAAAAGTAGAACCTCACCTGGGTTTCATTCACCGCTCCATTGAAAAAATGTGTGAGAGCCTGAGCTACCGGCAATTCATATACGTAACCAGCAGGATGGATTACCTGTCTTCGCATATTAACAACCATGCCTGTGCTTTGTGTGTGGAAAAAGGCCTGCAGGTGGAAATACCGGAAAGAGCAAAGGTGATCCGGGTATTGATGGATGAACTGACAAGGATCGCATCACATGAATTGTGGCTGGGTGCCATGGCAATGGACCTCGGCGCATTCACGCCTTTCTTTCATACGTTCAGGGAAAGGGAAACCATCAATGACATAATGGAAGAAACCTGTGGTGCAAGATTGACGATGAACTATATGGTACCGGGTGGTGTGATGCAGGACATTCATCCCAATTTTCAAAAAAAGGTGAAGGATTTTGTAAAACAGTTTTCATCGAAGATCGGCGAGATGGATGAGCTGGTTACCGGCAATGCTATTTTTCAAAACCGGATGAAGGGTGTTGGCATATTGTCAAAAGAGGATGCTGTTTCATTTGGTTGTACTGGACCAACGGCAAGGGGTAGTGGTGTTAGTTGTGATACAAGAAAAATATTTCCTTATGAGGGATATGATAAATTACAGTTTGATGAAATACTGGAAACGGGCTGTGATTCTTTTGCCCGGTACATGATCCGCATCAGGGAGATGCAGCAATCGATCCGTATTATTGAGCAACTGATAGATAACATTCCGGAAGGCGATTTCCAGGCAAAAACAAAAGCAGTTATCAAATTACCCAAAGGTGAATTTTATCAAAAGGTAGAAACAGCAAGGGGGCAATTTGGAGTGTACATTGTGAGTGAGGGCGGCACCACGCCTTACCGGATCAAATTCCGTTCGCCGGGATTTTCAAACCTGAGTGTGCTGGATCATATGGCAAGGGGCAATAAACTGGGAGATTTGGTAGCGATGATGGGAACGCTGGATTTGGTGATTCCGGATATTGACAGGTAGCCCCCTCCGCTCCCAAAAGGGGGAACTATGAAGACGCTGACAATTCAGGATTTTTGCTGAGTTGCTGGTTCCGGGAGTTATTGTTGAATATGGATTTAATGAAGATATGGAAGAGAAAATGTTTAGTAAAGAACTGAAGTACCGTCCTTCTCCTGAATGAGAAGGATAAGAGGATGAGGTGATAGGGAAATGTAATAAAAATTAGTACCGAAAAAAATAAACTGCTAAATAACTCCCCAAAGGGGAGGAGAAAGGCAAGAGCGTAAAAATTTGTAGTGTTTGCTGAGGATCAGGAGATGCCTCTCTGTTGATTAAAGAAAAAATGATAATGTGGAAGCGATAAAGTTTATTAAAGATATAAGGTACCGCCTCTTCTCTTTTGGAGAAGATGAAGGGTGATGAGGCCGTTGAAATGCTTAGTTATAAAAGCTAAATAAAATTAAAATGCCCGGTCTCCCTCTCTTTTGGAGAGGGAACGAGGGTGAGGCCATGTGGAGCTTATCTGACATATCGAAAAATATAGACACCTGGCTAAGGGCAACCTTTAATTCAACGTGGACACTGATCATTGAAATGGTGATTGCCGGTGTGTGTGTGATTGGTTTGTTTGCCGTACTTGGATTGGTGCTGGTGATCATGGAAAGAAAAGTGAGTGCATGGATGCAGATACGGCTGGGACCAAACCGGGTGGGTCCCAAAGGCATGTTTCAATCGCTGGCAGATACGGTGAAACTTTTGGTGAAAGAAGGATTAACACCGGATGGTGCAGACAAATTTTTATTTAACCTGGCACCATTGATCGCCATTGTTGTAGCCATGTTACTGATGGCGCCCATAGCCTTTGCGAGGGATTTTCAACTTTGGGATATCAATATTGGTGTGTTGTATGTGTCGGCAGTTTCTTCCGTAATGGTTATCAGTATTTTGATGGCAGGCTGGGCAAGCAATAATAAGTATTCGTTGCTGGGCGCTATGCGTAGCGGGGCACAGATAGTGAGTTATGAATTGTCGGCTGGTTTATCGATTATCGCGATTGTTATATTAACAGGCAGTTTAAGTTTTAATGAGATCGTTCATTCTCAGGCTGATGGCTGGTGGATCTTTAAAGGGCATATTCCGGTGCTGATTGCGTTTGTAATTTTCATCATCGCTGCAACGGCCGAAACTAACCGGGCTCCTTTTGACCTGGCAGAAGCAGAGTCCGAATTAACAGCAGGCTTTCATACAGAATATTCGGGGATGAAATTTGCGTTGTTTTTTTTAGCAGAATATGTGAATGTATTTATTGTATGTGCCATCGGTGCCACGTTGTTTTTAGGTGGCTGGATGCCTTTTCACATCGGCAGTTGGCAAGGCTTTAACCAGGTGATGGATTATATTCCGTCGAGTATCTGGTTTATGGGAAAAACATTTTTTCTTATTTTTCTGATCATGTGGTTCAGGTGGACGTTCCCCAGGCTGAGGATCGACCAGTTGCTGAATTTGGAATGGAAATATTTATTACCGATCAGTATGTTTAACCTGTTGCTGGTAACAGTGATGGCAATATTGGGGTGGCATTTTTAGCCTCCATCCCCTAAAGGGGGTAAGGCAAGAAGCCCAACCAAACCTCCCCCAAAGGGAGGCTTGAAAGGCAAGCGTTTAAAGTTTGAAATGGTAGCTGAATTGTAGAGAGTAAGCGTTATTGATGATTGAAAAAATGACCAGCTAGTGAAAGAACAATGTAGCCTCCATCTCTTAAAAAGATGTGTAAGCAAGTGTCTAAGTATTTTGGAACTTTTAATTATTTGAATCGCAACGATTATTATTTTAAACTATAAATAACTCCCCTTTAGGGGATGGGGTATGTTTCTAAAAAATTACATAAAAACAGTTTATTCAACCGTCAAATCCATGCTGGTAGGGATGCGGCGTACCGGTTATTATTTTACCCATCACAAAGAGATCATCACGGAAGAATATCCTGATAACAGGGAAACGATGAAGCTTCCGGAACGGTTTAAAGGGGAAGTGGTGATGCCGCATGATGAAAAAAATGAACATCGTTGCACAGGATGCACTGCCTGTGAACTGGCTTGCCCGAATGGAACCATTAAGGTGATCACAAAATTTGATATTAGTCCGGAGGGAAAGAAAAAGAAAGCGATTGATAAATTGGTCTACCATCTTGAACTATGCACCATGTGCAACCTTTGTATTGTGGCATGCCCTTCAGATGCGATCAAGATGGCGCAGACTTTTGAACACAGTGTATTTGACAGAAGTGAGCTGACGAAGATTTTAAATAACCCGGGTTCGAAGATTATGGATGGGGTAGAATAAGAGCCCCCATTCCCTAAAGGGGGTAAGGCAAGCGTTCAAAAATTTGAAATACTTGCTGAGAAGGCAGCGTGGTTGAGTTGTTGTTGAATAAAGATTTGTGGATGATGTGGAAGATAAAATATTTATTAATAATTTAAAGCATCGCCTCGTCTTCTTAAGGAGAAGAGGAAGCCTGCCCGAATGAATTTATTCAGGCGGGGGTGATGAGGTGAAAAAAATGCGGCCCATATTTTAAAGAACCAACCCAATAATGACCGGAACAACAATTATATTTTACCTGCTTGCCTTGCTAACTTTGGTAAGTGCACTGCTGGCGGTTACCTCCCGGCAAATATTCCGTGCAGCAATTTATTTATTGTTCACCCTGATCGGTATAGCAGGTTTTTACTTCTGGATGCAGTACGATTTTATTGCCGCCGTTCAAATCATTGTTTATGTAGGCGGAATTACGGTACTAATCATCTTTTCTATTTTTCTTACACAGCAGGCGGGTGAATTATTACCCAAACAGAAAATGGGTAGGCAGGTATTTGCGGCTGCAGCAGTGTGCTGTTCCTTTGCGCTGGTGATGCTGCAGATCGGTCAACATAATTTTACCGTCACCACGGAGCAGCCAGTAGCTCCAACCATTGCAGCGATCGGAGAAAAAATGCTGGACACCACAGCAGACGGCTATGCATTACCGTTTGAAGTAGTGAGTATTTTATTACTGGCTGCAATGATCGGCTGCATCGTAATAGCGATGCGGCCGGATAATACATTGACAACAGAACAAACCATATAGCAACAATGCTTACACCCGGACTATACCACATATTATTTATCAGTACTGCGTTGTTCTTTATTGGTATGTATGGTTTTTTTGCCAGGAAGAATCTGATCACCGTGCTGATGAGTATTGAGCTGATATTAAACAGCGTGAACCTGAATTTTATCGCATTCAATAAATACCTGTGGCCCAACAGGCTGGATGGGGTTTTCTTCACCATTTTTATTATCGCCATTGCAGCAGCAGAGGCAGCAGTGGCCATCGCCATCATCATTAATTTATACCGGTCGCACCAGTCGATTGATGTGGAGCAAACAGAAGAAATGAAATACTAAGTCCCTATTTGCTAAAGGGGCATTAAGAAAAGATATGACGGCAGCAATTTTTTATAAACACTGTAACTAAGAAAAACGCAATGTCAACTGGATTACAAATAGCGCTGATTCCTTTATTGCCACTGGCAGCCTTTGTGATATTGGGTTTGTTTGGGAAAAAATATGTTAACCGTTCTGCCGGCATCATCGCCACAACTTTGCTGGCCGTATCTGCAGTGCTTGCTTTTTATACTGCGTACCAATATTTCTTTCAATATGGAAAGGTGGAGGGTGTTTATCAAAAAGTTACTGCATTTAAATATACCTGGCTGCAATTGTCTGATAATTTATCTATAGACATGGGTGCAATGATTGATCCCATTACTGCGATGATGCTGGTGGTGGTTACTTTTATTTCTTTATTGGTGCATATCTACAGCCTGGCTTATTTAAAAGGAGAAAAACGTTTTGCCACTTACTATGCTTTTCTTGGCCTCTTTACTTTTTCCATGCTGGGATTGGTGTTGTCTTCCAACATTTTTCAAATGTATATTTTTTGGGAACTGGTAGGCGTATCCTCTTTTTTACTGATTGGTTTTTATTACGATAAACCCAGTGCAGTGGCGGCCTGTAAAAAAGCGTTTATTGTTACCCGTTTTGCTGACCTTGGTTTTTTAATCGGCATCCTGGTCCTTTCTTTTTATGCAGGTTCATTAGATTTTACCACGCTCATTGAGCGCCTGACTTCTTACCAGGCCAGCGAATTGCAAACGGCAACGGCTGCTTCCTTCATGGGTATTTCTGCACTAACATGGGGGTTGGTGCTGGTGTTTATTGGCGGTGCTGGAAAAAGCGCCATGTTCCCTTTGCATATTTGGTTGCCCGATGCTATGGAAGGCCCCACACCGGTATCTGCATTGATACATGCTGCAACCATGGTGGTGGCGGGTGTTTTTTTAGTGGCAAGATTATTCCCTGTTTTTCAAATGTCGCCGCCTGCAATGGATGTGGTGGCATACACAGGAATTATCTCCGCTTTGATTGCTGCGGTAATAGCGTGTACACAAACCGATATTAAAAGGGTACTCGCTTATTCTACGATGTCGCAAATTGGGTTCATGATGTTTGCATTGGGTGTGTCAAAAACAGGCGGAGAAGAAGGGCTTGGTTTTACAGCTTCCATGTTTCATTTGTTTACCCATGCCATGTTTAAAGCATTGTTGTTTTTGGGTGCTGGTGCTGTAATTCACTATGTACACAGCAATGAGATGAAAGATATGGGGGGCTTAAGAAAATATTTGCCCATCACCCATATCACTTTTTTAATTGCCTGTTTAGCAATTTCCGGTATCCCGCCTTTTGCAGGCTTCTTTAGTAAGGAAGAAATTTTACTAGCCGCTTATCAGCATAACCCGGTTATTTTCTATACTGCAATCATTACATCTGGCCTCACTGCATTTTATATGTTCCGTTTATATTTCACTATTTTCTGGAATAAAGTTTCCCCTTCCTATCCGAATGGCTCGGCCGGGCGGGCTTTGGAAAGGGCGGAGGGTGAGGTACATGGCCAATTCCCCGCCACAAATGGTTCGGGCAGGCACGGTGAAGGCGGCTTTGCAATGATGTTACCTTTAATTGTATTGGCGCTTGCATCCTGCCTTGCTGGCTTTATTCATTTTGGGGATTTTGTTACGGCAGATGGAAAACCATTGATAACAGCATTGCACCTGCTGTTTTCAATTGCCCCGGTAGCTTTGGCATTGGCCGGCACCGGCATCGCCACCTGGTTGTTTCTGTACGAAAATGATTGCCCGGTTAAATATTCAAATAAATTGGGCAGCCTGTACAAAACAGCTCATCATAAATTTTATATTGATGAATTATACCTGTTCATCACCAAAAAAATAATTTTTAATTTGGTTGGAAGGCCGGCTGCATGGTTTGATAAAAACATTGTAGATGGACTGGTGAACGCAACAGGCAGCAGCACCAACGCACTGGCAGAAAAGATCAGAACTTTTCAATCTGGTAAAGTGCAGCAGTATGCAATTTATTTTTTGGCGGGAGTAATGGGACTGGCAGTATTGTTTATTTATTGGTGGAAGTAGTACCCCCATCTCCTAAAGGAGTGAAAAGCAAGTGCCTGAAAATTTGAAGCGCATAGTGAGAATCGGGGTGTGCGAATGATTGTTGATTAAAGAACTAACGAAGATGTGGAAGAAAAAATGTTTGGAAAAGGTATAAAGCTCCGCAGGAGCGACATGTTAGCAGAAAAAAAGGAGATAATAAATTTTGATCACCAGCTCCGCAGGAGCGACATGTTAGCAGAAAAAAAGGAGATAATGAATTTTGATCACCAGCTCCGCAGGAGCGACATGTTAGCAGAAAAAAAGGAGATAATGAATTTTGATCACCAGCTCCGCAGGAGCGACATGTTAGTAGAAAAAAAGGAGATAATAAATTTTGATCACCAGCTCCGTAGGAGCGACATGTTAGTAGAAAAAAAGGAGATAATAAATTTTGATCACCAGCTCCGTAGGAGCGAC
>Ga0105048_10000201_pt1 | contig 84746 bp, 54 predicted proteins | sample MAT05_FD_78382 | JGI IMG/M metagenome (GOLD analysis project Ga0105048, IMG submission 78382) | Freshwater microbial communities from Lake Fryxell liftoff mats and glacier meltwater in Antarctica - MAT-05 | ecosystem: Environmental > Aquatic > Freshwater > Ice > Liftoff microbial mat | place...
TTGGGTGTTTATACCGATCCATTTAGCTACCTGGCCAATGTGGTTAGCGGAAGAATTAAGGAGCCGCAGTTCGGGTTGTATTCGCTGGAAACAAATATAATAGTGGTAAAAATTTTAGACGCAGCGCGGCGGTCGGCACAAACAGGGAAGACAGTTTTGTTGAAGTGAATTGTTGTTTGCGGCTGTACAAGTTATTGGCATTTTAGCGACCGCACGTTTTGTTTTGTAGCCCGGAGGGCTAACCTAACAATAGCCCCGGCGCGCCGGGGTGCTAATGATAACGTGAAGTTTAATAACCCCGGAGGGGTTGCCTAACCGCAAATCGTATGAATACTTAACCATATTTATCAACGCTCTTTTATTTTGCAACCCCACTGCCTCATTTCCTCAATTCCTTCTTCAAAATTTTACCCGTTGCACTCATGGGTAACGAGGGTATAAATTGAATTTGCCGTGGATACTTGTAGGAGGCAATATGTTCTTTGGTCCATATCATCAACTCCGCTTCGGTTACCTGTTGATTTTCTTTTAATACTACAAATGCCTTTATCTCCTCGCCATGTTCTTAGTGCGGCACGCCAATAATGGCCACCAGCAATACGGCTTTGTGTTTTATCATCACTTCTTCAACTTCCCTTGGGTACACATTAAAACCGCCCCTGATGATCATATCTTTTATGCGGTCCACTATATAAAAAAAGCCATCTTCATCTTTTACCCCTAGGTCGCCCGAATGTAGCCAGCCATTTTGCAGTGCCTTTTCTGTTTCGTCGGGCTTTTTGTAATATCCCTTCATAACGTTGTGTCCGCGGTACAATAATTCGCCTTTTTCACCATTGGCCACGGTGTTCCCGTCAAGGTCAATCAGCTTTACTTCAACACCCCATATCGGTGTTCCTATCGAGCCCGGTTTTCTGCCCAGTTTAGGCTGGTTAAAGGTTACTACCGGCGAGCCTTCGCTTATGCCATAGCCTTCCAATATTTCTACATTAAAACGTTTTTCAAAATCGTTTAGCAGTTGTACCGGCAGCGATGCACCGCCCGATGCGCATTTGTTTAGGTTTTTTAGTAATTACTTCAAAGTTAATTTTGGCATCGGTATAATGCAACAACGCCCAATACATGGTGGGCACACCTACAAATGCGGTTACGCTGTGCTGCTGCATAGCAAGTAATACCTGTTCGGCATCAAACCGGGGCACAAGCACCAATGTGTTTCCTTTATAAAATCCGGCATTCATTACCACCGTCATTCCAAAAATGTGGAATAGCGGTAATACAATCAGCATTACATCTTCGGTTTCAGCCGATCGTAGGTCAATGGTGATCATCGTGTTCAGGAACAGGTTGGCATGGGTTAGCTCAGCACCTTTTGGCCGCCCGGTGGTGCCTGATGTGTAAATGATTACACAGGTATCATCACCACTGGTATGGTGCATTTCAAATTGTGTCGATCTGTCCTGTATAAAATCGCTGAGTGTTTGCGTACCCTCAATTACAGACTTCATGCCCGGCGCGGGCATTACCATAAAAAAATGTTCGCAGGCATCAGTGCCTTAACAGCTTCATGGCTATGGCGCCAATTGGTAGTTCCGCCGATCCCGTAAAGCAGAAACAGGCTTTCGCATCACTGTCATTCAGGTAAAATTCAATCCCCTCTTTTTAAAGCAAAACACTTAAGGGTACTAGCACTGCACCAGCCTTTAAAATACCGTAGTAAATAAAGGCAAAGGCCGGCACATTTGGGCACGACAAGGCAACTTTATCGCCCGGTTGTATACCTATGGCCAACAACCATTGGCAACCTGGTTGGCAGTTTCATTTACCAGTTGTAAGGGTAGTACTCATAAAAGCCGGCGCTGTTTTGGCAGCAAATCTTTTGGCACTTTCTTCTAATACGGCAGCTAAGTTGAGCGTCAGTGTCTATTTATGTTAATTTTTAAATGTAAGTAAAATCACCAGTAGTGTTTTGGTTTTTTGAACAATAATTTAGGTACTATGAAAGGGAAATTTAACCACAAAAAAATTCAATAATAAGCATGTTTATGATATGCTATTAACTTTCTCATCCAAAATTTTTTGAAGCAGCATTTAATTGCCTAGTCTTCCTTTTTAAACCGGAAGCTATATTCAAACGGCGCCATTGTTAAACCATACCCCAATGCTGCTGGTTCTGTTCGCCGCACTTTTATAATGGCCGTCTTTTTGTCCACAAAGCGAAGGGTAATGGTTCCGCGAATAGATTTGTTGAAGCCGGCATTCAAAATAGTATCGCCATTACTATCGGTTTTAATAGTTTGAGAACCTATGGCTATGTCTTCGGCAGTAATTTTTATATTAGTTGCCGGTGTGCACGATGTGCAGTTGGCGAACGCGTTAAATACCGCTGGATAAGAGTTTTCTTTACCCTTGAAATAATAAAACTGTAGATGACTTTTTATTGATATTTTCTGAATTTCATCAGATGTTATTTTAAGGTATCCACTCATTAACCGGGCCGTTGGTTCTACACCCATTAATTGCCAGTTGCCCGCTAATGTTTCATTTAATTCAGTAGATTGTTCAATATAATTGTTTTTTGGCTCCTTTCTTTTTTGCGGAAGCACTGTTTGTTTTTTGTCGGGCAATAATGTCGGAGGCTTAGCATCATTGGTGGTAATTACCGGGTTTTTAAATGGTTGTTCAGGCAAATTGTTATTGCCTTGCAACTCATTGGCAGCACTATCGGGTACTTGTCCACCACTGCTTTTTACCACTGGCTCATTTTTATTTAGTGAAGTGTACAAAACAGATGCTACAACTATTACCAGCAGGAAGGCGGCCGCCAATAAAATACTCCTTGATTTGGTTACAACAGGTAGTTCTTTTTTGGCCAGCCAATCATTTTCAAATGGAAAAACGAGTAAGGCCGGTTGCTTATTTTCTAATTCGTTTAGTAAACGGGTAAACCCAACGGCGTAATTTTTAGAAAAGTCAATGTGTTGCAATCGTTGAAGCCGAAACGGGGTTTTACTATCAACAAGTATAAGTGGGATAACTTTCTTTTTATTTTCAAGCGCATAGTAAACTTCGTCCAACACGTTGTTCGATGAAATGGAGGCAGCAGTTTCAATAAACAACAGGCAGTCACAGGTTTCCAGCGCCTTTTCAACTTCAAGGTCCCATTCGGTACCTGCTCTAATATCTTGCTGGTCTATCCAAACATTAAAGCCCTCTTTTTTAAGTTCAAGGGCCAACCTAATGGCAAAAGCTGCGCCATCTATCCGCGAATAACTAAAGAAGATCTTCTTTTTCATTGGTAATTATTACCTCAATATAGAGTTAGCTGGGGAGAAATCAAAAGGGGGGGGAAGGGAGTTATAAATTTAGAGTTATGAGTTGCAAGAGATGACAGATAGGAGTTATGAGTTTAGAGTTATGAGTTATGAGTTGCAAAAGATGACAGATCGGAGTTATGAGTTGTGAGAGGTTGAGAGATGACAGATCGGAATTATGAGTTTAGAGTTATGAGTTTAGAGTTATGAGTTATGAGTTGTGAGAGGGTGAGAGATCGGAGTTATGAGTTTAGTGTTATGAGTTATGAGTTGCAAGAGATGACAGATGAAAGATCGGAGTTATGAGTTTAGAGTTATGAGTTATGAGGGATGACAGATGAAAGATCGGAGTTATAAATTTAGAGTTATGAGTTATGAGTTGTGAGAGGTTGAGAGATCGGAGTTATGAATTTAGAGTTATGAGTTATGAGTTGTGAGAGATGACAGATAGGAGTTATAAATTTAGAGTTATGAGTTATGAGTTGTTAGAGGTTGAGAGATCGGAGTTATGAATTTAGAGTTATGAGTTATGAGTTGTGAGAGGTTGAGAGATGACAGATGAAAGATGGGAGATTGGAGTTATAAATTTAGAGTTATGAGTTATGAGTTGTTAGAGATGACAGATGATAGATAGGAGTTCTGAGTTTTGATAGAAAAGCAGCAACATGAAGAATGAAATAAAATCATTGCTTTTTTTCACGTTTCACGATTGACCTTTCAAGGTTCACGTTTCACGATTGCCTATTCACATTTCGTGATTTACTTTTAACAATTTACCACTCACCGCTTACTATTTACTATTCGCCATTTACGCACATCGCTCCCTCATCCGCCAACGTGACTACTGAGCGCAAAAATTTGCATCGTGTTGTTTTGGCTACCAACGTTTTGGGCCGCTGGCCCAATGTGGCGGGCAACCCACAATTCCCTACTGACCATTTACGTTCTACTACTCACTATCAACCATTCATATTTCACTATTCACCTTTCCCGTTTCACCTTTCCCGTTTCACTACTGACCATTCACGTTTCCCGATTGACTACTTACCACTCACCACTCACTACTGACTATTTACTACTAACAGCGCACACTTAACTATTTGCCTGCCCCATGTGGTTTGTTTGTCCTACGGCCACAGGTTTATATAACCTTCTTTTTCCATTTACCCCGCCTAAAAACAATAAAAGCCGCTACCGATATGGCCGTTTCTGCGGTGGGGATGGCTATAAAAACACCCAGTGGCCCCATTTGCCATTGCACGGCCAGCAAATATGCCAGCGGTATTTGAAATAGCCAGAACCCAAAAAAATTAATAACGGTGGGCGTACGGGTGTCGCCAGCCCCATTAAAGGCATTGGCCATTACCATGCCTACCCCATAAAAAATAAAACCCGGTCCTATAATGCGCAACGCCTTTACTGCGTATGCTGCTACAGCTGGTTCCCGGGTAAAAATGGCTATAATATCGGGGGCAAAAACAATAAATATAAAAGATACGATGGCCATAAAAATCGCATTGTACCGGGCCGTTTTCAACACCGACTCTTCGGCCCGGCCGTAATGCCCTGCCCCAAGGTTTTGCCCTACCAGTGTGGCGGCGGCATTGCTTAAACCCCATGCCGGAAGCAAAAAAAACATGACCACCCTTATGGCTATCTGGTACCCTGCACTCGCTTCGCTCTGCCCGGTTTTTACCACCAGGCTGGCCAATACTATCCAACTGCCGCTGGCTATTAAAAACTGTAAAGTGCCCGGCCACGCAATATTAATTAGCGACCGCAATATTTTCCATTGCGGAGCCAATTGTTGTAATCGAAAACGGACAACCCCCGATCCCTTAAACAAAAAATACAACTGGTAGGCTACACCAATTGCCCTGCCAATAGTAGTAGCCAACGCTGCCCCCATAATGCCAAGGCCTGGCAATGGACCGATGCCCCGTATCAACAACGGACACAAAATAATATTGGCAATATTGGCTATCCAAAGGCTTTTCATAGCCATCATAGCGTTACCTGCACCTCTAAAAATTCCATTAATCAAAAACAGCAGCATAATAACCAAACTACCAGCCATCATAATGCGGGTGTAAATCACTCCTTCTGCAATGGCCATCTTGCCTGCTCCCATCAAACGCAGTATATCGGCCGCATAAATAAAGCCGGGTATGCTTACCGCCACCGTAAAACCCAGTGCTAACAAAATTGATTGCATTGCCGCTATGCCTGCAGCAGCAGGGTCTTTTTCGCCTACCCGCCGGGCTACCGTAGCAGTAGCCGCCATACTTATGCCGATGGCCAGCGAATACACAATAGTAATAACTGATTCGGTAAGGCCCACCACGCTGGTGGCATTGCTGCCAAGGTGGCTTACAAAATAAATATCAACCACTGCAAAAACACTCTCCATGCACATCTCCAACATCATGGGTATGGCCAACAATATAACTGCCCGGCGAATGCTGCCGGCAGTATAATCCTGTTCCTTGCCGTTTAAGGATTGCTGTATAAGCGAAACAATATTTTGAAAGCGCAGCGTGGGCGCATGATTGGCCGACATGTGTTTACTAATTATTTAGTTGAAAAGAAGGAAATTATTCAACCTCAATAAGCATTGCAAATTGTATTGTTTAATGAATCATCATTTAGTGAAAAAAAATTTCGCTTGTAGGCTTTTCGAATAAGAAAAATAATTGATGAGCCATCAAAAAATCGATCAGTTTTAGTGTAATTGACGGGATGCAAAAAATCATTGCTAAACGGTAGTACGGCATAGCAGTGTAGCACCTCTTTCCATTTAAAGTATAAGGTTGGGCACATTGTTGCCAAATTAATGGCGGTTTCGATATAAACAATTTTAAAACTAATATGCCTTTTTACTTTATAACGCCTCTAAAGTTTATTGGCTGGCGGTTGTTGCTTGTTACCAACAGCGACGCAGTTCCATTACTAAAGGCGGTAAGCATAAATTTTTCGCCCTGTGTACGAGCCAACGGTACCAGTTCAATTTTCCACTCATCTTCTTTTGGCTTGTTAACAATATACTGATATTTTGTAGTGGTAAAGTTATAACCGCCTTCTGCCGGGTTAATAGGCGCAGTATACGCCCTGCCATAATAGGGCAGGCTACATACTAGCGTATCTCCCGATACCCGAACGTCAAAATAACTGTTTAACTGTATAGTGCGCCCTCCTGTTGGTATAGCTATTTGTGCTTCAAACACATAACTTTTTGAAGCAATCTTTTCATCTATTGTTTGGCCGTCGTTGGTAAGTACTGTTTCATCGGCCGGTAAATTTCGGCTATAAGCAAACCCAACTGCAAGCAAGGCTATTAATACAACAAATTTTTTCATAATTTTTTTTTGACTTTCCATCAGTTTCCAGCATCATAAACTACGGGGAACTATGCACGGGTCAGTTTCAATAAATATAATTAAAATATACAATTTGTACCATCGATTCCAATACTTTCAAAGGGTTTCAATAGTATTTACCAATAATTGCGATAAAATAGCATCGGCCTTACCTGCTACTGCAATTATTTCTGAAATGTCAACCGGCTTAAGATTGTCGGGGTCGCATTCGTCGGTAATTACGCTTATGGCAGCGCAGGGTAGCCCTACCTGGTTGGCCACAATTACCTCGGGTACCGTGCTCATGCCTACCATGTCGGCGCCAATGCTACGCAGGTAGCGGTACTCGGCGCGGGTTTCCAGGTTGGGGCCCATTACCGATGCATACACGCCTGTTGGTAAGTGTATATTTAATTTGTTGGCCTGGTTGGTTAATTGCTGGTTAAGGTAGCCGTTGTACGGAGCGCTCAAATCAACAAAGCGATTGCCAAATTCAGGGGTGTTTAATCCACGTAGCGGACTTTCGGGTTGCAGGTTAATGTGATCGTTAAGCAATACCAGGTTGCCCTTTTTAAAATTTAAATTAATGCCTCCTGCCGCATTACTTAATAGCAGATGTTGAACGCCCAGCCGTGGCATAACACGTATTGGAAAAGTAATTTGCTGCATGCTGTAGCCTTCGTAATAATGGAAGCGGCCCTGCATAGCCAATATTTTTATGTTGCCAATATTACCCAAAATCAGTTGGCCTTTGTGAAACTCAACCGTTGCCTGTGGAAAATGGGGAATATCGCAATAAGCAATTTGACGTTGTATTTGCAGGTGTTCGGTAAACTTTCCTAACCCGGTGCCCAATACAACACCAACAGTTGCGCCAACAAAGCCCTTATTAGTCAAAAAGTTAGTGGTTTCCTGCAATTGTTGAAATAAGGGGTGCATATAGTTGTTGTACGATTTATAAAATGTTGACCTTGCTTCTGTTAGCTAAAACCAATGTAAGGTGCAATTTTAGTTCATTATCCGTTTTAATTTTGTTTTAAGATAACATATTATTTTTTTTAACCCATTTGGCAACAGCTAAAGGGTGGTTGTTGACAATGTTTATAAAAAAGTGGTATGGTTAAAGCACAACATTGTAATATTGAACAGGTATTTTCCCTAATAATGATATTGAAAACACGCTATGGCAAAGTCTGCAATAATTTTTTTTGTTTGTAATCCCGAACCCGGTAAAGTAAAACCTGCCATCGCCAGCCAAATGGGCGAAACAGCGGCTGTCGATATTTATAAAAAGTTACTTCAACATACCAAAACTATTACCCAAACCATTACCGGCGATGTGTTTGTTTTTTGCTCTGAAAACAACATTGTAAACGATTTGTGGAACGAGCCTCCATTTTTTAAAAGAACACAACAAGGCCACGACGTTGCATCGCGATTAATAAACGCTTTTGAAACAGTTTTTGCCAGGGGCTATAAAAAAGTAGCTTACGTATGCACTGATTGTTTAGACATGGATAAAAAAACCCTTGCCGACGCCTTCAAATACCTTGACCAATACGACGTGGTCATTGGCCCCTCAGAAGAAGGCCGCATTTACCTGTTGGCTGTTAATAGCTTTACGCCCGCTTTATTTAAAAATATTAACTGGACCCACGGGCTAACCCAGCAATTGCAAAAAGCCGCCGAACTACAACAATTGTCAGTAAGAATATTACCTACACTAGCTGAGGTGGAAACCGCTGAAGATTGTAAAAAATATCCGCAGCTGGCTTAAGAGGATCTGATAGGTGAAATTGGGGTTCTGTTATAGGTGTTTTCAATAATAATTTGTTTAGGTGCTCTTCGCTTAGTATCTGCTATTGCAGGGAAAACCGGGTTTCTTACGCAGAAGCACCTGCCCATTGTTTCAACGTATGGTCAGCTAAAAAAAAGCAAGTTTAAAACCCGTTCTTTAGTTGGCGTCCTGTCTCATCCAATTCAAATTTGTCAATTCTTATTCCTTGTCCTTGTATATACTTATTTTGGTTATTGCTTATTGCTCTTGTAATCCATTCATATTAAAGTCTTCTTTTGTTGTCCGAAGATTTATAAGATAGTGTCATTAAATTGGAAATAGTACCCGACTACGATCATTCCTATTTCCCATCCATATTCATATAATCTATCGTCAGGTTGGCCAGTGCTTTTACCCCAAGGGTAAAGCCGCTTTCATCAATAAAAAAATCGGGCGTATGGTGCGATGCTGTTTTGGTGGGGTCCTGGCCTTTGGGCATTCCTCCTAAAAAAATAAACAGGCCGGGTACCTTTTCCTGGAAAAAGGAAAAATCTTCGGCACCGGTTACAGGCGGCTTTAGTTTTACATGTTCCTTACTAGCCGATTTTATAAGCGAGGGAAGCATTTTGGCAGTAAGGGCAGGATCGTTATAGGTAACAGGGTAGTGGCTGCTGTAAGGTATCACCACCTCGGCGGTAGCCCCCGCAGCTTCGGCGGTTTTGGTAGCTACCTGTGTAATGCGGGCTATTAACATGGCCTCATCGGTTTTTGACAATGCCCTTACGGTGCCCATCATTTCTACCTGCTCAGGAATAATATTGCTGCGGTTGCCGCCATGAATAGAACCTATGGTAACAACCCCGGCGTTTTCGGTAACATCCAGGTTGCGGCTAACAATGGTTTGCAGTGCGTTAATAATTTGTGCCGACACCACTATGGGGTCTATCGCATCCCAGGGGTAGGCGCCATGTGCCGACCTGCCTTTAACCGTTATTTTCATATCGTTTACACTTGCCATAGTGCCTCCGGGGCGGTAGCTTATTTCGCCTACTTCGGTTTGTGCGTTAATGTGTAAACCAAAGGCTACGTCCACCTTAGGGTTTTCCAATACACCTTCTTTTACCATTTGCTCGGCACCGCCAACCTCACCGCGGGGTACACCTTCTTCGGCTGGTTGAAACATAAACTTTACAGTGCCTTTCAGGTCTTTTTGCATACCGGAAAGTACTTTGGCAACGCCCATTAAAATAGCCATATGCGTATCGTGGCCGCAGGCATGCATGGTACTTACCTCCTGGCCGTTGTATATTGCTTTGTCTTTACTGGCAAATGGTACCGGTGTACGTTCTAATACCGGCAATCCGTCCATATCGGCCCTTAGCGCTATTACCGGCCCCGGTTTTCCACCTTTTAATATACCTACCACGCCTGTGGTGGCTACACCTGTTTGCACTGTAATACCCAGCGATGTAAGGTAGGCGGCAATAATGCCAGCCGTGCGGGTTTCGCGGTTGCCCAGTTCGGGGTGCAGGTGAAAATCGCGGCGCCATTCAATCACCTTTGGTTCTACTTGTTTGGCGGCCTCTTCAACCTTAGCCCTCATGGCATCGTTTTGGGCTATTGCATTACAACAAAGTAGTAGGGCCCAGGCGGTCAATATTTTTTTCATGTACAGTACTTATTAAAAAAGTAAAGTACAACTATCGGCCATATTTATAAGTTTCAATTTAACACTATGGCATCATACCGGCTATAGTTGCGCAAAATCAACTATTTTTACGATGGTTAAATTCCAATTCATCTTTTAAATCATATTGATATGTCGTTACCAATTAACAACAAAAAAACCGGTAACCTTGCAGGTAAAGCAACAGGTGCTGCCGGCAAGGGCTCTAAATTTATAAAGCAGGCAGCAGGTGCCAAACCGGTAGGCGCCACTAAAAAAGTGCGCAGTACCGGGGCCAACAGAGGCAGCTAATGGCTGATAAAAATGTTGATAAATTAAGGCAAGCCGCACATGGCTTGCTTTTGTTTTTTAAATAACATAGCAAGCTGCTATTTTACCAATCACCGTTATGACACTACTTTTTTTCGCAACCATACTTTCCCTCATCACTTTTACAACAACAGCGCAAAACAAAATGCGGCCCGTTAAAAGTTGATTAATAAAACTGACCCTGGTTATACACTTGTACAGGATTGGATAAAATTGGCAGTAAATAAAGTGGAGATTTTACCAGTTGATACAACCAAAGCCAAAGACGCTTTATACAAAACGCAGGTAACCACCCGCTCGCCAATGGGAGCAGTTTTTTATATGACAGGGGGGCTATTAATTGACAACGGTTGGATAAGTATTCCTGGTTCAGGCAGCAAAAAGCTTAACCAGACACTTCCTGATTGTAACAAAGGAAAATGATTTAAAGCGTTTGGAGATGCGCCAACTTACTTACTAATTGCTGACGATGCCATTGGCGGCTTTTTTATTTTAAACGATGGACGACCTGCAAAAGACTTAGGAAAAGTTTATTATTTGTCGCCAGGTAATTTAATGTACAAACCACTAAACATTACCTACACCGCATTTTTGCAGTTTTGCTTTAATAACGACCTTAATAAAATTTACGAAGGCAAAAGGTGGACAAACTGGCAAGCCGAAGTTTCAAAGTTAAACAGCGAAAATGTTTTTTCTTTCTATCCGTTTTTGTGGACAAAAGAAGGAAAGGACATTGACAAAAATGTACAGAATGGTGTGCCGGTTGAAGAGCAATATAATTATAACCCTGATTTGCAGAAACAACCTGGTTTGGATAAATAAAAATAGCCGCCTGCATAATGTTTGCAATATGAAATAGTAATTGATGAAGGCTTTTTTTTTGACTTTCAAATAGTATTTTGGTTATGGGTTGGGTTTATATTTCCCAGTGCCCAATAAAAAAAGATATTTCTTCGGCAGTACACAAAATCGTCTTTGCCTTGCGAATTAATAATAAAAATCCTTACCCATTAAACTAATATATGTATAGACTTTGTAAAATAAAATTGCTGCAAAAAGCACTGCGGTAGAAGAGTGCGACGCAACGGCCGTATCATTAAAGCTAAAATGACCGGCCCCAAAAAGTAAATTGGCTGCACGTTTTGTCCACAAATAAAGTGATCTGAGCTTACGCATAATTTATTGGTTAAACCATAAGTTAACATAGTGGGGCAAGCTACCCACGCCTGCTTGCCCACCTAACTAAACAAATAAGCAATATCCTCTTCGCTTAGCGATTTTATAAAGCTTTCATCTTTGTTCACCAATTCTTCGGCAAGTTTTTTCTTGCGCTGTTGTAGCACAATTATTTTTTCTTCAATGGTGTTTTTGCAAATCAGTTTGTAGGCAAATACGTTGTTGGTTTGCCCAATACGGTGGGTACGGTCAATGGCCTGCTGTTCAACGGCGGTGTTCCACCAGGGGTCAAACAAAAACACATAGTCGGCAGCAGTAAGGGTAAGGCCGGTGTTGCCCGCTTTCAGGCTAATTAAAAATACATTGGTAGTATCGTCGGGGTGCTGAAAAGCCTTTACCATTTCGGCACGCCTGGCAGGGGGCGTTTGGCCGTCAAAATGGTAATAGGTAATGCCCTGCTTATCCAACCCGGCGGCAAGCAGGTGCAGCATAGTAGCAAATTGCGAAAATACCAGCGCCTTATGCCGCCCTTTTATGTTAAGCAGTTCCTGCACCAACATATCGGTTTTAATGGACTGCTTACACAACTGTTGATCGGCCTGGGGCAACAGCAATGGCGAGTTGCAAACCTGCCGTAATTTCATTAGCCCCACCATTACACCCAGCTTGCTTTTGGCAAGCCCTTGTTGCTTAATGTCTAAAAATATACTGCCGCTAATTTGTTCTTTAATATCGTTGTAAACATTTTGTTGCTCCACACCCATGCTACACCAAAGTATCATTTCATTTTTTTCGGGAAGATCGGGCGCTACCTGCTCCTTGGTGCGGCGCAATATAAATGGAGCAGTAAGCTTTTGCAGCGCTTTTATTTTATCCGCATTATGGTGGCGGTCAATAGCATCGGCATACTCGCGTTTAAAAAAGTCTTTGCTGCCAAAAAGCCCGGGCAAGGCAAAATTTAGCTGGGCATATAAATCAAAAGTATTGTTTACTACCGGCGTACCACTAAGGGCAATACGAATGGTGGCAAACAGGCTGGTGGTTGCTGCGGTTATTTGCGCCAACGGGTTTTTAATATTATGGCTTTCGTCAATTATGGCCAGCAGGTAAGTTTTGGCTGCCAGTAATTCGGCATCGGCACGCAGGGTGCCATAGCTGGTAATAATTACCTGGTGGTTGTTGTCAAGTTCGCTGCGCTGGCGCCCGGCACCATGATATACCAACGAGGTAATACCGGGGGTAAACTTTTGCAGCTCCTGCTGCCAGTTATAAATGAGCGACGATGGGCAAATAACAATGCTGCAACTGCCCGGAAACTGCTGCACCTGCGCAGCCAAAAAGCAAATGGCCTGCAGGGTTTTGCCCAGCCCCATATCGTCGGCCAGGCAGGCGCCCGACCCGGCTTCGGCCAGTAGCGACAGCCATTCAAAACCCCGTTGCTGGTAGGGCCGCAACGTGGCGTTAACGGTTGCAGGCACCGTGTATAAACCCGCTTCGCCATTTTGCCATTGTTGCCATTTTTTCCACCACTCTTCCTTTACCAGGCTGCCTAACGCCGCCTCCCCTTTATGGTAATCGGCATGTTGACTAATGGCCAAAAACTTCACAACCAACAACTCATCTTTGCCTTGTATTTTACCATGTTTAATAATGGTTGCGTAACGGTCAAGCCATTCGTCGGTAAAAATGCCAAAGCTGTCATCGTTAAGCGGAATTGCCTTTTGCCCGTTCAGCAACATTTTTTGCAGGCTCGCCAGGCTTATTTGTTCTTTGCCAAAATAAACCGACAGCCCCAGTTGCACCACGTTGTTCTTTTCGCCTTTAATTTGTATGGTTGTTTCGGGCTTGTGCGGGCTGTACCTAAAGTGCTGTAGCAGGTCCATGCCGGTTAGTTCAATACCTTGCTCAAGCAACGAGTGAAACATTTTTAAGAACCAATGCCTTTTTTGTGCGTCGGCAAACGAAAGGTAAAAAAAGCCATTGCGTTGGTTAACAAAATTGGGGTGTAGCGCCTGTAGCTGTTGTATAAACCCCAGTTCCTTTTGGCTGTCACGTATTACCTCATATTGCTCGCCTTCAATAATGGTGTTGTAGGTGGGTTTAAATGCCCCGTCAATTACAAAACCATCGTACACCCATTGTGGGGTAATCATTACAAATGCATTGTTTAATTCGCTCAGCATTACCCGGTTGACCGGTTCAATTTCTACCCGCTTTTTTTCAAAAAGATCGTTGCGGTTTACGGTATAATCTTCCTCCAGCTTTTGTAAAATATGCTGCGAAAAGGCAAGGGCAGTTTTGGTATGTTGTTTCAGGTCGGCCCGTTCAAGCCACTCCAGCGTTTGGTAGTCTTTGTACAAAAGAATAAAATATTCGTTGCGGCTGTGTAGCAAAAAACAATGCCTGGTAAAAGTTTCCATTGGGTAATCGCATCCATTTACGTTTACCGAAATGTTAAGGCCAAAACTGTATTTGTTTTTAACAGCCATAAAATTGAGCCTTGGCCTATGGCTACTAAACGTGCAGGGCAATGTTAAAAACCCGTTTTTTTTATTAGGAATTTTATGGTACCATTTTGCCAACCCCGCAAAGGGTTTTAATACCTCCAGGTAATAATGTAAATGCCTTACCATGGCGTTTTGTAAAAATGCTTCGCGGGCTACACCGGCCCGTTGCTTCTGTAATTTTTGAAGGTTTTCGCTGTGTGCAAGTAAAAGCCGTTCGTTGCAAAAAGGCATCAGCATTTGTTTTAAGTCGCGGGGTACTTCATTAAAATTCCTGGTCAACAATTGCTGGGTCAGTGGTTCTTCGTTTAATTGTACATTAGTGCCCTTTTTGGTTACTTTTAAAATGCCTAACAATTTATGTGTAGTATCTATTTCCTTCGGGTATAATATGAACGACATTTTTTCCACCACCATGTTAATACCTTATTTTAAGCTGCAAACATAATAGTTCTGTTTTTTTAAAAGGATTAACGGCCGCATAAGTAATCCACAACCAATGTTGGTAATTTGCAAGGGTGCACCACTTAGTTGTTTTGCCCGCAGTATCGGGTCAAAACAGCATTGGGTACAGTGTCGGAAATAGCATAAAACAACGTAGGGTTTTTTTGGTGACGAGCATTTTTTCTTCAGGCAACATTCTTGTGTCACACGCTTGTACGGCATCTTTTTATTGCAGCCTTTACTGCATATTTTCCCAGTTGTTAATTTATATTTATTCTCAGGCCCCCCAAGCCAATTATTTGCTCCAGGCCATGGCATGGTAGAAATAGCAAACCTTTTAAATTAGTAAGCTTACGCCATTAGCAATATGCAACGGAGCAGTAGTTACCCGGTAGGCGGTTTGCCGGCACCTCCTTTTATGGCTAATGAAAACAACCGCTGGTATATCTTTTCAATGGATACTTTTGTGCCATGCAAAAACCGGTATTGGTCATTAAACTTGGCACGGCTTCCATTACCAATGCACAAGGTGCCATTAGCACAAACGTTATTGAAAAAGTAGCAGCAGGTATTGCGCAATTGTCGGCAACGTACCAAATAGTTTTGGTAAGCAGCGGCGCCGTAGGCAGTGGCAAAGCACTCATAAAAAATTACAAAGGCACCCTTACTGAGCGTAAGGCTGCTGCTGCCATTGGTAATCCAATACTGGTGCAATTATACCAGCAATATTTTGCACCCTACCATATACCTGTGGCGCAGGCCTTGTGCGAAAGGCATCATTTCAGCAACCGGTCGCAATTTTTACAGCTAAAGGAAACCTTTAAAACCTTTTGGAAAAACGGCATACTTCCCATAGTAAACGAAAACGATTTGGTAAGCAACGTTGAGATAAAATTTTCGGACAACGACGAACTGGCCACCCTCATAGCCGTAGGTTTTAATGCAAATACAATGATTATTTGCACCTCCGTTGGTGGATTTTTAGATCATCAAAAAAAGATCATTCCACTAATTGAAAAAATTGATGCAGAAGTAATGGGCTTTGTTACCAGCGATAAAAGCAGCCTTGGCCTTGGTGGCATGTTGTCAAAGCTAACCTTTGCACGGCTGGCAGTGGGGTTGGGCATACAGGTTATTATTTGCGGTTTACAAAGCACTGCGCCTTTTACCGATGCACTGTCGGGTAACAATGGTACTACTTTTACCGCCCAACAATCTAACCTAAAAGCAAGGCAAAAATGGCTGGCCAGCGGTTCCATTACCCTGGGTAATATTTGTGTAGATAAAGGAGCCGAAAAAGCCCTGGCCGGGCGGCGTAGCTTACTTACCGTGGGCATTACCGGTATAAAAGGCAAATTTTTAGCAGGCGAAGTGGTGCAAATAACTAACGAGGCCGAAAAAATTATTGGGGTGGCCAAAGTAAAAATAACAGCGGCTTTATTACTACAACAATTGTTGGTAAAAGGGGTAGTTGCAGCCCATGCCGACGATATTGTTCTATTTTAGCCTTCACGTTTTGCTGCCAAAAGGCAGCTTTTAAATTTATTGTTTAGCATTATGGCAACTGTACTTACCATTATACAAAAAACTTACAAGGCAGCTATTGAGTTACGAAACACACCCGATAAACAAATAAAGGCAGCCCTTAAAACTTTGTCGGTAATGTTGGTGCAACAAAGCAACGCCCTGCTAAAGGCCAATGCACTTGACCTGGCTAAGCAAAATGCCGAAAACCCCCGTAACGACCGCCTGATGCTAAACCAGCAGCGCATAAATAGTATCGCCCGCAGTATTGTTAAGGTAAGTAAACTGCCCAACCCATCGGGGCAACAGTTACAATCAGGGGTATTGCCCAACGGGCTGTTGCTACAAAAATATACCGTGCCGCTTGGGGTGGTGGGCGCTGTGTACGAAAGCCGGCCCAACGTAACCTTTGATATTGCGGCACTTTGCCTGCGCAGCCAAAATGGTTGCCTGCTAAAAGGTAGCAACGATGCTGCTCAAACCAATAAAGCCGCCATTAAACTTATACGCACGGCGCTGGCCAATAACAACATTAACCCAAATTGTATATCGTTATTGCCCTCCGAAAGAGAGGCTGTTACCGGCCTGCTTACTGCCACCAAATATGTAGATGTGATTATACCCCGCGGGTCCGATAGCCTTATACAGTTTGTGCGCAAAAACAGCCTGGTGCCGGTAATTGAAACCGGGGCAGGCGTTTGTCATGTTTACGTGCACGAGGCTGCCAACGTAAAAAAGGCAGTTGACATTGCGGTAAATGCAAAGGTGTCGCGGCCATCGGTATGCAATGCTGCCGATACTTTTATTGTTGATGAAAACATCGCCTCCACATTTTTGCCCCAACTGGCCGCCCGGCTACAACAATATGGCGTAGAAATTTTTGCCGATGCCAAAGCGTATCGAATGCTTAAAGGCTATCCGCTGCTTGCCAAAGCTAACAGCCAACATTTTGGACAGGAATTTTTAGGTTTACAATGTGCCATTAAGGTGGTTAAAAATATGGATGAAGCGCTGGCGCACATTGCCACCTATGGCACCAGGCACTCAGAGGCCATTGTTTCGGAAAATAAAAAGTTATGTAACCGTTTTTTAAAAGAAGTAGATGCCGCTGCCGTATATGCCAATGCCAGCACCCGCTTTACCGATGGCGGGCAATTTGGCCTGGGGGCCGAAATTGGTATATCAACCCAAAAGCTACATGCCCGCGGCCCTTTTGCGCTTGAAAAACTGGTAACCGAAAAATGGATAATCACCGGCAATGGGCAAATAAGAAATTAGGCGGAAAAGAGGGTATTGTTGGTTGTATTATAGGTATATTAGTGGCAATGTTTTCGATAGCGAAAAGGTTAATCCATACTCAAACACCGGTTAAGCCAGTAAAGGCGGCCTTACAAACAATTAAATTGTTTCTGATTTGTATAGTTTTTACTATAACCACTATTATATATTGGTTGCTGGCAGCATAATTGAAGCTATTTATGCATCAAACTTGTTTTCTAAAAAAACTCGTGCCTAATAAACCAATAAACGACTACCAAATGGCAAAAGCTACCGGCAGTAAAATTACCCAAAAGGGTAGTAAAATACTCAAATGCCCTACCGGCATTAAAGGTTTTGACGAAATTACTGAAGGTGGGCTACCGCAATATGGATCCACGTTAATTTCAGGAAATGCAGGCTCGGGAAAAACGCTTTTTGGAGTTGATTTTTTAATAAAAGGGGCAATCGATTTTAATGAGCCGGGGGTACTTATGTCATTTGAAGAAACAAAAGAAGAACTATTGAAAAACGTGGCTTCGCTTAATATGAATTTGCAGGCGCTGGTATCACAAAAAAAGATTGTGCTCGAACATATTATTTTAGACCGCAAAGACATTCAGGAGACCGACTTTAATCTGGAGGGAATATTTGTTCATTTAGAAGAGGCCATTGACTCCATCGGTGCCAAACGGGTGGTTTTAGATTCACTTGAATCCATTTTTGCAGGCATTACAGATATTGGTATTTTACGTTTAGAAATAAAAAGACTTTTCCGTTGGCTTAAAGAAAAAAAAGTTACGGCAATTTTTACAGGCGAGGCCGGACAAAGCGGTTCATACACGCGCCACGGGCTGGAGGAGTACATTTCCGATTGCATTATTTTGCTGGATAACAGGGTAAAAGACCAAATTGCAACCCGTAGAATTCGTGTAATTAAATACCGGGGGTCGCGTCATGGAACCAGCGAATATCCATTTGTTATTGATGATGAAGGACTTTCAGTAATTCCCATCACGTCAGCAGGGCTTGATCAACCGGGCACAGACAAGAGGATTTCGACAGGTATTCCATCGTTAGATAAATTGTTTGTGGGAAAAGGTTACACCAGGGGTAGTACTATACTGGCTTCGGGCACAGCAGGCAGCGGAAAAACTAGTTTTGGAGCAGCATTTGCAATGGAAAATTGTAAACGTGGGGAGCATTGTCTTTTCTTTTGTTATGAAGAATCAGCAGGGCAACTTATTCAAAATATGAAATCTATCGGCATTGATTTTGCACCATATATAAAAAAAGGGCTATTAAAGATTGTTTCTATCAGACCTTCTTTTTTAGGCCTGGAAATGCATTTACTGAATGTTTATAAGTTGGTTGATAGTATTAAACCAAAAGCTGTGGTGGTAGACCCACTTACAAGCCTTGTGGGCCAGGGCGACGAGCGTGAAGTTGGCTCAATGATTACCCGCATGATTGATCTGTTTAAATCCAGGGGCATTACCACGTTTTTTACAAGTCTTGTTTCCTCAAACTTTCAAAGTAACACCAGCGGCGAAATAGGTGTTTCATCGTTAATTGACACCTGGCTTGTTGTAAGAATGGTAGAAGATGATGAGGGTAGAAAACGCACCCGTGAAGTATTCATTGTTAAGTCTCGTGGCACCAACCATAATAGCAACGTGCACAAATTTATTATGAGTGATGAGGGGATTACGTTGACACCTTATGTTCAATCTGCGTTTAGCGGCAATCAGAAAAAGAATTTTGATAAAAATATTCCTGCAAATGAAAAAAATAAATAACTATTAATGAAAACTGTTCAGCCAATATTTATTGTAGGTATTGGTGGCTCAGCCGGAGCACTCAATGCCTATATGACTCTCCTTGCTGCAATGCCGCCTGATACGGGTTTTGCATTTGTTATTATTTCGCACATGCTTCCTAATGCCCATAGTCAGTTAGCTAAAATACTGCAGAGGCACACACAAATGTCAGTAACTGTGGCGGCTGATGCATTGCCAATCTTTGCAAATAATGTTTACGTTATTCCCCCGGACTCAGATCTTACTATGGAAAATTATAGGTTTAAAGTAATTACTCCCCGCATTCGCAGAAACAAACAAGTAGATTTATTTTTCATTTCGCTTGCAGATGCAATGGGTGTTCGTGCAGTAGGCATTGTCCTTTCAGGGTATGACGGCGACGGTACTGAGGGCTGCAGGCGTATAAAAGCTAAGGGAGGAACAACCTTTGCGCAGGACATGTCGGCCGAGGTTGACTCCATGCCGCTTCACGTTCAGGCAGCAGGTTTAGTTGATTTTGTTTTGCCACTTAACAATATTCCAGCTAAGCTAGTTATATTGGCTGCTGCAATTAACGCTTAATAAAGATTTATAAAAAGCCGAAAGTTTTAAAGGCAAAGTAAAACAGGCCGAATTCAAATTCAATTTTTTGGATGTTCTGCCTCGTTAAATAAACTGGTTTAGTATTGCAAAAATTGACAGGCTAAAAACTACGAACAGCTAACATTATTTTTTTAGAAGCAGCGAGGGAAGAGGTAGCATTGACCGTTTTAAAGCATCAATAGCCATAGCTTTCTCAATTCGGGCTACCAAACATACCTTACAATGGTAGCTATTTTCTTAAACTTTCTCTTCTAAATTGGCCGCAGAAAATTTGCTTTAAGGACAATGAATCCAATGCTTAACAAAATACTTTGCGTTGGGGGCAATGGATATTATTTAAATTTTAATGATTGCCGCTATTTGGTACACTCAATGCTAAATATATAATCATAATAAAAAAGGCTGAATAAAATTACCAACAGTAATAGTGCTACCTCTATGGAGGTAGAGGCAGGCTGCAACGGCTGCTGAAAAAAGCTATAAAGCCCGGTTCCAAAATATTAGCACCAGATTGCGAATAGTCATTATATTTTTACTTTTTTTGCCTAAGCACGCTTAATAACTATTAAACCAAACGGTATGGAAGGGGTAGTGAATTGTGTGGCTTACAGCCAGGGAAATAAAGTAGATAATATTCAGTGAAACGATGTAAGCAAAACATTGTTGCACCGCAACCACTTTGTATGGGTGGGCCTGCACGAGCTCGATACCCAATTATTAAAAAGCATACAACAACAATTTGGCCTGCACGACCTTGCCGTTGAAGATGCGCACAATGCCCACCAACGCCCCAAGTTGGAAACGTATGGCGATAATATTTTTTTGGTGTTGCGAACGGTGCAAATTAAATCGGCAGGTTTTCATTTAGAGTTTGGCGAAACGCACTTTTTTCTTGCACATAATTTTATCATTACCATCAGGCATGGCTCAACGCTATCGTATAACCAGGTACGGGCCCGGTGCGAAAACACACCCGAATTGTTGGCCAAAGGCCCGGCCTTTGCCCTATACGCGGTCATGGATAATATTGTGGATCAATATTTTCCGGTAATAGAAATGTTAGAGAAGGAACTTGATGAAGTGAAAGATGAGATATTTGGCAACAAACCCACCCGCGGCACTACCCAACGCATATACGAACTTAAACGCGAACTGTTGGAAGTAAAACGGGTGATTACCCCATTAATAGATATTTGTAACCGCCTCATGCGTTTTGACATAAAGCTGGTACCCGACGATACGCGGCCCTATTTTAGGGATGTGTACGACCATGCCATCCGCCTAAACGAAATGCTTGAAACTACCCGCGACCTGGTTACTGCTGCCCTTGAAGCCAATTTTTCGCTCACCTCCATATCGCAAAGCGAAGTAAGTAAAAAGTTTGCCGGCTGGGCTGCCATTATTGGCGTACCCACCATGATAGCCGGTATTTACGGAATGAACTTTGAAACCATGCCCAAACTACACTGGCACTATGCATACCCCGTGGTGTTATTGGTAACATTTGCGCTTTGCATTGTACTCTATATTTTTTTTAGGCGTTCGGGTTGGTTATAACTGTTGCCCTTAAATACCGGCAAGCCCTTTTATGAATAGTTATTTACCTGTGTTATTTGTACATTAGAACTGCCAATAATTATTTCGGCTCAATCCATCATTCCAAAAGTTTACATGCCCGCATACCGTGTTTACATATCCAGCACCGAACAAGACCTGAAGCCCGAACGCCTAAACCTTAAAATAAGTTTGGAACAGGCAGGCTACGATCCCCGCTGCATGGAAAAATATGCAGCCTTTAGCAATCGCCCAAAAGATGAATGTGAGCAGGACGTTCGCAGCTCGCATATTTATGTAGTTATAGTAGGGGAGCGGTATGGATCGCTGCCCACATTGCCCAATGGAACCCAACTGGAAAAATCGTTTACCGAATATGAGTACGAAGCCGCTCTTTCCGAAAAAAACATACCTAAACTTGCCTTTATAAAAAAAATTGCCCGCGACCCTAACAATGTTAAACTGCAGGGTTTTGTAACCCGGCTACAGGTAAACCATGGCATAAAGGAGTTTACCGATCCTGATGAACTAAGCAAACAGGTGTTGATAGCTATTACCAACGTTACAGGAAAAGCTACCCGCAACGGCCTCAACCCCAACCTTAGATACTATTGCAACCGCAGCGAACAGGCTATTCGTTTTGACGAATTATTTTATAAACTAAACTACAATAACCACATTCATTTTTACCTGCTGGCAGGTCATGCATTTAACTATCACGATTCGTTCATTAAACGGTATAAGTTTGAGTTTCAATCAAAAAACTTCGATGAGGAGCCGGTGGATATTAGCTTTGATGTTAAAGTAAACCCCAACGATACCGAGGGGCAACTGGTTCAAAAAATTAAGGGGCTGATCAACGTAAAAGTCAAAACCCAGTTCGGCATCGAACCGCTTGACAAGGTAGATGCATATCACCTAATGCAGTTGTTAAGCCGGTTAAAAAAGCATTTTTTATTCATCAACCTTAATATTCAAAGCTCCTACCTTAAAGCGGGCTTTGCCGATATATACAAATCGAGTATCGAAAAATTTTACGCCGATTTTACCGGGCTGCAGCAGCAAGAGAAACAGGATAAAAAAATTATTATTTTTCTCAACCTTAAGTATTTAGACAATGTGCAGAACGAAGAAATTGTGCGCCGCACCTTTACCGAAAACCCATTTTATACTGATAAAAAATTACCGCCACTTACCAAGCTTACAACCGACGATATGACGGAGTGGCTTGAGTCAAATGACATTGAAGTGAACCCTTCGCGGCTATTTAAACTGGTAAGCCAATATTTTCAGCCATTGGCCGATACAGAGCCGGACGGGGATTTTTATATGGCAGATGCCGACATTAAAATGGAAGAGCTTATTGGCGAATACAACAATAAAAAACCCTGATTATGTTCGATTTAAAAGACATTACCTCTGTGGCCGACCGCGACCCGCGCCATTACATGATGACCGATCCCGGCCTTAAAAAAGCGGTTGACATGGCAATTTGGTTACAAAAACCATTGTTGCTAACCGGCGCTCCCGGCACAGGCAAAACGCAGTTGGCGTTTAAAGTAGCCTACGAATTAGGGCTGCTTGCCAACAACGATCTAAAAGGTTTTTCGCCCTTCGCATCCACGCCTTTCATTTTTAATACAAAAACTACCTGCACGGCCAGCGACCTCTTTTATACCTACGATGCGGTAGGCCATTTTCAAAAAAAGTATATTGAGCAGGAGGGCAATGCGGCAAGCATAACCACCGCCCATCCCTACCTGCAATTAAATGCAATGGGTAAAGCCATTTTGCAATCGCATGGTAAAAAGGCGGTTCGCGAAAATTTGTATTTGGAGGAATTGCAGATGCTTGGCAACTTTAACGAGCTGCACGAACTGCCCAAAAGCTCGGTGGTATTAATTGATGAAATTGACAAGGCCCCCAGGGATTTTCCCAACGATTTGCTGAACGAAATAGAGCATTACGAGTTTACCATTAACGAAATAAATAAGAAAATCAGAAAGGCCGGCGGCGCCGATGCTTCTGCACGCATACTGGTGATTATGACCAGCAATTTTGAAAAAAATTTGCCCGATGCTTTCCTGCGGCGTTGCCTGTTTTACCATATTGCTTCGCCCGGCAACGATCAGTTGCTCAACATTGTTTGCAGCCGTATGCAGCCCTACCTGCAACTGGTGTATGCCGCCAAAGGCACTACCGAAGCCGAACAAATGTTTAACCAAATGAAACCAAAGATCCAAAGCGTGATTACTCAATTTGATAAGCTGCGGTCCGAAATGGTGGACAAACAACCCAGCACCAGCGAGTTGCTGGAGTGGATTAAAGTGTTGGAAGTAGAAGGCTTTTTTACCGGCGATGTAGACTTCAAAAACCTGAGCGACAACCAGCGAACCATTTTAAAATACACCCTGCCGGTTATAGCCAAAAGCAAGGAAGACAGGGAGCGGTCAAGCATGTAAAGTTGGCGGCTATTTAATATAGTTTTTCTTTTTTTTGGGCCAGGCATTTCATCTTTATTTATCATTGTTGCGTCGCACTCTTGTACTATTATCTCTTTATTCATCTTTTATAAACCAGTAAAAATTTTTACAATTTGGCCAACGATATCAACATCAAATTCCCCTTACTGGCGCTGCTCACCGGGCTTCGCGCTGAAGGGTTTGATATTGGTACTGCCACCATTTTAGACATTCAGCGCATGGTGGCCAACCTGTACAACGATGCGGTTGACAAACCTGAGGATTTGAAGTTTATGCTGGCACCCATCATTTGCCGAAACAAAGAAGAGCAGGAAAAATTTTACCGGCTGTTTAATGGTTACCTGCAAAGCACTGCCGAACGATTTCTATCCACACCAACCATACCCTGCAAACCCTGGATAAAAAAATACGGTGTATGGCTTTTGTTACCATTGTTGCTGGTTGCGTTTCTTTTTTACAAATATGCAGGGCGCCCTGTTGCCAAACCTGCCATTACGTTGGGCATTGTTGCCCTCAACAATCGCAGTTTTAATGTTATTACCGATACCATTAGTTTAATGGTGAAATACGCCGATAGCATAGCGGCAAAAAATTACAAAACCAATTGGCAGGTATCAGGCCCGGCAAATACTATTCGCCGGTTTGACAGTACCCAACAGATCAAAACCATATTGGATAGTGCAGGTTTGTATTCCGTTTATGCGTCTACCTACAATAACGGCTTTCTGCTTACGATTGATACTACCACCGTCAGTGTTCTATGCGAGGTACCACCCATTTTGTCCATTACTGGCAGCGCAGCCGACTCCGCCCGTGGCATATTTAAAGCGGCCATCAACGGCAAAACGCCAGGTAAAGGGTATAGTTATCATTGGAGGGTTAATGGAATACCCGACACCGGCAATGCAACGCTACGCACCAGCCTGCTGCAACCCAACCTGCCCAATACCATTAGCCTGGTGGTAGACTGGCCGGGCAAAAATTTACATTGCAGCAGCGATTCGCTCAATGCCAGCTTGGAGCTGCAACCGCCTTTTCAACTGCTGGTATCGCCCATGGCTAATACGCCACTAATCTCTTCGCAATCATACAATTGGAACAATATATGGATGAGCCTCATTGGTTTGTTGTTTTTACCAATAGCCTTTGGGACTTTAGTATGGCATCTTTTAAAAAAACCAAAGCCTTTGCCGGTGGAGCCTGCCAATTTGCCCACCGATAAAACAGAAAGTGAAGGGCCATTCATTATTGAATTTAACAATCACCAGGATACTATTTTACCCGAAGCAGGTATTAGTCAACTGGCCGAAGTATTGCGAAAACGCCACACCAGCGAGCAATTGCAGTTGAGTATGCCTAAAACCATTCGCAGCACCATTCGCAAGGGTGGGTTTCCGGTATTGGAGTACGTACCCCGCACCCGCGCCACCGATTTTTTAGTGCTGCTCGATAAAGAATTTCCCGACGGACATTTAGCCATGTTGTTTGGCTGGGTAATGGAGCGGTTAAAAAAAGAACAGGTCAACTTAACCATCTATACTTTTTCAAGAGAACCCTTATTGCTCAGCAACCAGCCACTAAACCACCGATTGTTGCCCATTGATAAAATAGCCCGTCTATACCCCGATACCATGCTATTGATATGCAGCCAGGCCGATGGTTTTTTTAAGAGTTATGATGTGGTATTGAAAGATTGGATTGCTGAAAAATTTAAAGCGTGGGACACAAAAATCATTCTTACCCCTTTGGCTAAAAAAGACTGGGGCGCTAAAGAAATGTTGTTGTACAGCGAAGGTTTTACAGTAGTGCCGGCCGATGTGAATGCGCACAACATTATCAGCAACGAGATTAATCAACTAATTGACCGGCAAAAACTGAAGAAAGAAATTGTGCCCGAAACCTATGGTACCCGCCAGTTTAATTTTAACAGGTGGAAGCAGTTGTCGGCCTTCCTGTCGGGCGCCTTGCACGATAATGAATTATCGTTTAACCAAAAAGCCGATGCTTACCTGGTAGAGCAATGGTTGTGTGCTTTGGCGGTGTACCCTCACATTAACTGGCAGGTAACCATTGCCGTTGGGCAGGCGTTTGAAAATGCGTTTTCACATGGCGGCAAGCTGGTCAACTATTCAAACCTGCTGGTGCTTAGCCGCATTCAATGGATGAACGATGGGCAATTAATGGACAGCCTGCGGCTTGAAATGCTGAACCATTTGGAGCCGTCAAAAGAAGCCCTTGCCCGGCAGGTGATTGTTGGTTTGATGAAGGAAATTGCTCCGCAAATGCAGGACAACTCGCTGGTAAAAAATGAGTTTGACTTTTTGCAAAATACCAACAAGGTGCTGGTAAATGCACACAACAAAAATCAGCAATCCATTACCGGCAAAGAATGGGAACAATTTAAAGCCTATGTTAACAACGACCAACTGGATTGGACTACCGAAAATTACCTGCAAAGTGGCCGCCAAACGCCGCTGGTCGATCATAATTCTTCGTCGTTGAAGTCAATGCCCCTTGATAAATTTATTGCTCAAAAAACCATGGATGTAAAAGCAGATCCGCTACCGGAAGCGCCACGCCCGAAAACAGATTGGACAAAGCTTTTGCGTAAGTGGGCGCCGGCAGCAACCTTTGTAATAGTATTGCTGGCAGGTTATGGATGGTTGCAAAGCAGCCAACGGTTGCGGTATGTTAACCAAAACAATTTTGTCAGTATCATTTTTCAAACCGATAGTGCATCTTCTAAAACTACTATAATAAACAACTTGTCGGTAAACCTCGGCAGCCAGTTTTTACAGGCTACCAATACGGGCAATAATACCTATGTAATTAACAATGTACCGTTAAGCGATTCCGCTCCGCAGGCCGTGGTGCAGGTTGGCTTGTCCACCGGCAATGTTTCGGCCAACATTGTCTTAAACCAAGCCAAATACCTGCTCAATATTCAGCAAAAAAACATAGAACAAGATATGGACACTGCAGTAGGTGATGTAGTGTTGCCGCCTGAGCTGAACGAAATTTGGTCGTTTTCGCCCAACGGAGGAAAAACGCAGTTTCAGTTGGCTTTTTACCTAAAGCCGGGTCTTATTTTTTTAAGAAGTAATATTTTAAGTAAAAGTATTTCATCGGCTGATGTATCGAAATCCAAAATAGTTGAAGCTGGGCCAACCGGCAATGGATCAATTAAAATTATTGCTCAAGACAACGGAAAATTTAAAATTGTATACTTACGCAATGTTCAACCCTTTTCTGCAGGTTTTTATTTTTGCCCTAACAATAATACTGAATACTCCACTTTAGCCGAAGCCCGTTTTATAAAATCGGCCAGTTGCCAAACCTTAGTACAGTTGGCCCCGTTGTACCAAACAAGCGCCAATAAAAATCCCGACCAGGTCATCATCCAGTTTCCACAAAACAATACTAACCTTGTACCTATTGAAGCTGTAAAATTAAAAGCGGTATTAGTGCGGTATAATGCCCTTAGTGTGGCAGATCGTGGCAAGGTTACGGTGTCAATCAGCCTCAACGGATTTTTTAAATTTGACAGGGATGTACAGCAGCGGCAACAGGCCATAAGGTCAACACAAACAATGGGAAACTTTGGCCGGGCCAGGTGGCAATACAAGCCATTTTCGGGCAATGCATTTCAACGCGACTACATCACCATTAGTTTTACGGGTTCATTAATTTCCAACCCGGCCCCCGATTGCAGCCAAACCTTTTTATTAAGTGAAGCAATGGCCGTTAAGCCTGTAGTAGTTTGCAAACTCAATTTGTCTAATCTAAACCTATCCAATCTTCCCAAAGAGATTTATTCATTTATTAACCTGCAGCAATTGACTATAACCGGTAACAACATTAACGACCGGGATTTAAAAACCTTTACAAAAAGGTTTCCAAAATGCCAGGTCATTAATAATTCTAAAAATCCCGAACCTACCCAAAACAAGGCTCTTGACCCGGTAATAAAAGCTGCACTGGGAGAAGTTAATAAGAATGCCAAAAATTAAATTGCCATGAAAGTCTTATTCCATTTATTTTTATTAGTGGCTATTGGAGTTTCGGGCCAGGCTAGTAAAGCTCCTTCAAAAAACGTAAGGTCAGTTGTTGCTAATGTCGATACCCTTACACCGTACATAAAACAACCCGTGGTTAATAGCCCTGCTACAAAATATTTAGATGCAGTTGGTTTTAAAAGTAGCGATCTATGGAATGCCGCATTCGTTTATTGGTGTTTTAATTTTTATACCGGCGGCAATCCACTTCCCAAAACCGGCTCAGGCATGGAAATGTGGAGTCGCTTATCGTCGGTCAACAGGTTAACTGCCGCAACCGCCAATAGCAACCCTGCATTAATCATTCCGGGAAATATTTTTTTTAAAAGCGATGCCGGTAAGGAAGCTAGGGTGGGCATAGTTATTTCAGTAAGTAACGGCTTGCTACAAACTGTAGAAGCCGATACCTATGTAACCTTAACACGGGCAATATATTCGGGCAAAGTAATATTGATGCAACGAAAGCTGTCAGAGATAGATATCGGGTTTTCCAACTTTGGGGGCAACCAATACGATAATCCAAAATCGGCTAACAAGTAGTATTTGTATGCACTGCCAACAACACATTCTTTTTAACCCGGTAGTTTATGGCCTTATCTTCGAACATAAAAAAATTAAATAGTGGCCATTGCATCAACACTGGTATGCGGCAAAAAAGCGCTTTTTTATTCATGCAAAATTTTATAGTGAAATTAAACCAGCTATTAATGGCAATGGCAGCAGGGCTTTTGTTTACCGCCTGTGGCCGTACTGACGCAGCCGCCAAACAGCGCCAATATTACTATTACCCGGCCTCCAACACCTATTACGATGTAGTGGGCAAAACGTTTTTCTATTCTATTGATGCCGGGCAAACCTGGGACAGTATAAATGCCACGGATTATCCACAACCCCAAGGCCTTGGCAATAAACAGGTGGTGTTTGCAAAAGACAGTATCTGGAAAAACAATGCTGAGCATCGCCGGTATTTTAATGGGCAGTTATTATTGATTGTTGACGAGGATAGTGCCGCACCCGAGCAATTACAGGTTTCAGATAAACCAGCACCCAATACCAAAACCGCCACTGGCCCAGCCAGGCAACAACCAAAGGAAAAGAAATTTGTAGGTAGGTTATTCCAAAAGATATTTGGAAAGAAAAAGGATAAAAAGTGACGGGTGCAAACCTTACATAAACCCAACAGCACATGAATACAAAGCCAACAATATGGCAAAAAATGGGATTGCAGGATTGGTTTGTAAAAAAAGAAACCTTTGCTGTAAAAGAGCCGGTGCCCGGTCTTAAACCCGATGATGTATTTCGGTACATTGTGGAAAAATTTTACGAGTCAATAGACCAATTGTCGTTTGCCAACCGTATTGTTTTTTACCACGAGTACATTATTTGTTTTAATCCGCAGGATTACAACCGCTTCATGGACAACAACAAAGGCATTTTTGGCCTGATTATACAAGAGTCGGTAAAGCAGTTTTATCAAATTTTAAAAGAATTTACTGAAAAAGGTAAAACAGTGCAGCCTGGTAGTAACAAGTGGGTTTTCCGTTTTGTATCGCACCCCGACCATAAACCAGGCGATAAAAGTTTTATTGGTAAACTAATGCCGGGTAAAACGCTTCAACACGAAGAAAACCTGCAGGTAACCTACATACCAAGGCAAACAGGCATTGCCGAAACCTTTGATGTAAACCCCGATATTTTGGCCGGCTTTAATCATTACAGCGATGGCTACTACGAAGTGCCCTACAAAACCGAACTGGTGCACAACGTACCTGCCCATGTGGCAACCCCGGCAAACCTGTTTGCCAAATTGGAAGTCATTGTACCCGATAAGGCCTTTGCCGGAAAAAAAATTACTTACCTTATGAAAAATGAGGAAATATTGATTGCCGGAAAGGAATCAATACATATGAACGGCGAAATTTTTTCCATCCCCAGCGAGTGGGTCAATAGTCCGCACCTGCGCATTAGATTTCATCAGCCTTTGGGTAAATTTTACCTGGCTTCGTTTGGCGAAAAAACCATGTTGAACGAACATGAGGTTTCCCAAAGCCAGGTGGAAAAGCCACATTGGGTGGAGCTTCCGGTAAACTCGCGTATGGTGTTAAATGGTATTGTAGGCATAAATATTTATAAACCTTAATTACGTATGCAGCAACTATTATCAATTGCACTGGTGGCTGTTTGTGGCCTTTTGTTGCTGGCAAATTTTAACGATGTAAAAAACTCCCGTAAAAACAATGGATGAAAACTTTTTTGGCCTAACCGATACCGGTAAATTTAGGGATAGCAATGAAGATGCATTTTTAGCCCATAAACCTATGGATGGGCAGGTAATACTTGCAGCAGTTATAGACGGGGTGGGCGGATACAGCGGTGGCGAAGTAGCCGCCAAATTAACACACGATACCGTATCGGATTATTTTAAAGTGAATAGTGCGGATGCTAACCAGTTACCACGGCTACGGGAGTCGCTGGTACTATCCAATACAGCTATTGCCCTTGAAAGGCAGCTGCACGATGAACACCGCCAAATGGCTTGTGTGGCAACATTAGTGTTGGCCGATATTGAACAAAACAAACTGTATTATGCACATGTAGGCGATACCCGCCTTTACCTGTTACGCGACGGGGGTTTGGTAAAACTATCGCACGACCATTCGTTTGTTGGTTTTTTAGAAGATAGTGGCCGCCTTACTGAAAAGGAAGCCATGAACCACGCCAAGCGTAACGAAATAGATAAGGCTCTTGGCTTTGACGGGATATTGCCTAATGAAGAATATATAGAAACTGGCGAGTCGCCTTTTTTACCTGGCGATCATATATTGTTATGCAGCGATGGGTTGACGGACCTGGTAAATAAAAAAGCTATGGAAACGATATTGTTTGCGAATGACTCGTTGGAAACCAAAGCGCACAAGCTGATAGCAGCGGCCAATAATGCTGGTGGTAAGGATAATATTACCGTAGTGTTGGTGGCAAACAACAAACAATCTACCCCATTAAAGGCGGTAAAGCCATTACATAAATCGGGCAAAGAAGTAGTTGCCGAAACACCTGTAATTGCCACCGAGTTTAAAAGTGAAAAGCCCCCCAAATTAATCCCAAAAGACAAGGGTAGTGGCGCTATACCATTGCTGCTAACATTGGTAATTTTATTGGTAGTTGCCTGTGCCTGGCTGGTGTACCAGCAATTACAAAACAAAGACCGCCGGGGCATATTTTTTGACGGCAGCGCAACAACCGTGGCTATATCAAAAACTGAAACAGAAACGCGTTTGTTAGACCAGATAGACCATGCCAAACGAAACGAAGTATTTGTAATAAATACATCAGGACAACTGCCCTATATAATTACCGACACTATAAAACTTACGGCCGATACGCTGCATATTATTGGTAATGGTGCGGTGCTAACATCCGGCGAAAACTTTGTCGGCCCTGCCTTTTTTATTGCCCCATCGGTAAAACACCTGGTGTTGGATAGCCTCACATTTACCAATTTTTCCACGGCCATTGTGGTGGGTGGTGGCCAATTACAACTGCAAAACATAACCTTTACCAATTGTGCCTTGCCGGTACAATACAATTTTGGTTGGTTCAATAACAAAACAGTTACCGATACCATGGGTACAAAATCAGTTTCTGTTTTAGCCCCGCTTACTACCCCATAAGTAAACTATTTACCCAGCAACCTTCCACATGGTACGAACAATCGAACGTGTTTTTATAGTATTGATCGCCGCCATTTTTGGAGTGCTGTTTTTTCAACTCTACCATGTATTACAGGCCGGTTTTACAGAGGTGCCGGCAAGGCTGGCCAATGGTACAATGATCAATTTAAATGCACCGAACTCCTCATCTAACATAAAAACGCTTTTGCAAAAAGGGTATTATTTAACTGACGAAAAAGATGCTGCATTAGCCGCCGCCGTAGTTATTGAAGGCTTAAAAAACCGCGATGAAGCCATTGATAATGTTGGTGAGCTAAACAAAAGTGCCTTTTATATCAGCGCTGCCGAAGCTTACAGCAATGGAGGCAAAAATTTTAAACAGCGTGTACTGGTATCGCGGTTGTTGCTTGGCTTTTCCGATAACGATAGCCGCCTATATCAGCAGCAAATGGATGCCCCTGTAAAAGTACCCGGCGATTTGCAGGTGGATATGGGCAGCGGCAAAATAAGTGGTATTATCACCGATAAAAATGGCCGCCCCTCTCATAGCACGCTGGTGCGGTTAAAAATGATTTTGCCACAGGATAGCTTATACAGTAGTACTGTGGGCGATGTTGAAAAGTTGGTGGTGGAAAAAAAGCCGGGCATCAGCAAATCGTTTGTAATAGATACGGCCAATAATCGCCAGTTGCAGCAATTAATAGCCTTTGCCAGTACCGATGGACGGGGGCGTTTTTCGTTTACCGGGCTGCAAAACAACAAGGCCTACCAGGTGCTGCCTTTACAACCTGGTTACCAGTTTGGCAGCTCAAAGGGAGTAACCTCTTTAAATGAAAATGCTACCTTTTCGTTTATACGCTCGCCGCATCTTATCCGTTTATTTTCAACCAGGGTTTTTAACGATCTGCGAAATGAGAAGGCGTTTATTGTACGCACCCCCGACGAGGCTTCCAACTGGTTTTTAATCATTGCCATTGGCTTTATCGCTTCATTCGGTTTGCTTCACCTGTTACTATCGGTAAGGTTTGCGGCGGCCGACCAGTTTTTATTACCGGTAGCCATGATATTAACAGGCCTGTCGTTGCTTACTTTATTAAGCTTACAGGATCCGCTACGCGACCGGTTTTTTGCTTTCAGCACCTTTACGTTTTTTATGGCAGGTATGGTTGGTGTGGTGCTGTTGTTGTTTAGCAACCTAAAGTATTTTACGCCCGACTCGTTCTTATATCGTTTGGGTTTGTTTAAAAACTTGTCAAAGGCAGCCAACGGTTGGCCCTGGGCGGTAGCCGCGTCTCTGCTATTAATACTTACCATTATTTTTGGTACCGGCCCCGAGGGTAGCGGCGTAAAGGTTAACCTGTTGGGCGTGCAACCCAGCGAAATGGTAAAATACCTGGTCATCATTTTTTTAGCGGGCTTTTTTGCCATCAACGAAAAATTTATATCCGAATACACTTTATTTATTAGCAGGGCAAAGTTTTTTGCTTTTGCATTGCTGGCGGTTTTGGTAACCATAGGCCTGTTTTTATTGTTGGGCGATCTTGGCCCGGCCATGGTTTGCTGCTTTACTTTTATTGTGCTGTTTTCCTTTGCCCGTGGCGATTTTGCACCAATGTGCGCTGCCTTGGTATTGTTTATTTTGGCGGCATGGATAAGCAATAACACCTGGTTGGCTACCGGCATTTCGGTGGGTGCCTCACTGGTATATATGTTGGTGTACAAAAAGCGCCTTAGCGAAAGCGTGGTAATGGCGCTGGTGGTAGTAGCAAGTTTTATGTTGCTGGACCAAATGCCGCTTGTGCAAAAACTTTTTCCTGGTCCTGTACAACGTTTAATAGATCGCAAAGCCATTTGGCAGGACCCATGGAACAACGAGGTGTTTGGCGGCGACCAGGTGGCCAATGGTATTTGGGCCATGGCAAGCGGCGGCATTACCGGCCAGGGCGTAGGCGAAGGGTTTGCCAAAACAATACCCGAGGCGCATACCGATATGGTGTTGCCAGCCATTGGCGAGGAGTTTGGTTATGCCGGTATTTTGGCCATTTTTTTAGTGTTTTTTGTATTACTGCACAGGGCCATTGTAATTGGGCGGCAAACCGGCAGGCCGTTTTTGTTTTTTTTGGCGGCAGGCATTGGCATTGCTACGTTTATTCAATTTGTGCTTATTGCCGGTGGGTCAACCGGGGCGTTGCCACTGTCGGGCGTGGCACTTCCTTTTATTAGTTATGGAGGGTCGTCGTTAATCATAAATATGCTGGCCCTCGGCTTTTTGTTGTCAGCATCGCTGTTGCGTGGTTCGGCGGCGCAAATGAAATATATTACCCAACAACACGATAAAAATATTGTACCGGCGCTGCTTGTAGCATGCACAGGTATCATATTACTCGGTTTTAATGCATCAAAATATTTGGTTTATAACAATCGGTATATAGTGGAACCAGCATTGGTTGCCGACCGCGGCGGCAGCCGAATGTTTAGTTACAATCCCCGCATCAATATTTTAATGAAACGGTTACAGGCAGGCGATATTCTTGATAGAAAAGGCAGGGTGGTGGCTACCAGTAACCCATTGTCCATTCAACAACAACTAAACTCGCTATTGGCGGCTGGTATTTCGCCGGGCTCATTATACAATACCATTCATAGCCGCGCCGATAGGTACTATCCCTTTAACGAGCAATTGTTTTTTTGGATAGGCGATGCCAATACGGGTGTGTTTAATGGATCGGTAAACGGGTATTTTGCTGAGTATGAACATGCCGCTGCATTGCGTGGCTTTCCCACCCCCAACACCAATTTTACAGTGCCTGCCACAAGGTTTAAAGAAGACAGGTTTTTGGCCCCTGCCGCTACCGAAATGACGGTATCAAAACGGGACTACAGCGCATTGGCCTACCTGTTGCTGGCCGGCATTAATAGCCCGGCGGTTGAAAATTTTAAACAACAAAACCGCGATGTGCAGCTAACTATTGATGCTGCATTGCAAACCAATTTGCAACAGGCACTATCCACCGACGATAGTGTGCGGGTAAAGCGGGTATCGGTAGTAGTGTTGGAAGATGATACTGGAGATGTACTGGCATCGGCAGCATGGCCGTTGCCCCCGGTTGATAACTGGGAACTATTAACACTTAGCCCCAACGACTTAAATAAACTTCCGGGCTGGAACGTAAACAGCGACCAGGGATTTACCTATGCTACCCAGCCGGGCAGTACGGCAAAACTGGTTACTTCGCTGGCGGCATTTAATAAACTGGGCACGGAGGCTGCCACCAAAAAAATACTCATACGCCCCGCCGACCTCATTCGTACCCGTGGCCTGGAGCCCGACGAAGCAGGGTATATTGACATACAACGGGCCATTGTAAAATCGAACAACTCGTTTTTTATTCGGCTGGCCAATGAGGCGCAGTTGCAGGAACAAATGGGCACCGTTTACCTGCAAACCGGTATGTTTTTGCATGGGGTGGGAGGCTACTACTACCGTTACAATAACGATAATAGCCAGCAGGAAGAAAAATGGCGGAACGTTTGGCGCAAAACGGAATTTGCCAGTGCTAAAAAATACGATCCTAACAATATTTATCGCACCAGGGGTAAGGGCATTTCGGGTATGGCATGGGGCCAGGGCGAACTGATAGCAACCCCGGCAGCAGTGGCAAGGGTAGCATCGGCCATTGCCAACCACGGGTTATTAATGCCTGACAGGTATGTAATAAGCATTAGTGGCAAAAAACAGCAGCCGGCAAAAGGTATGGCTATCACCATGCCCGCCTATGCTGATTTTTTAAAAAGTTATATGCTGTTGCAAAGTGCAGGCAAGGCAACCAGGCTTAAGCTGGTGGTGGCGGGTAAAACAGGTACCCCCGAACGTATTTGGAATAGCGAAAGGATAAACGACGGCTGGTATGTATTTTTTGCACCAAAGGCTAACGGAAAGGGTCATATTGTAACCTGCATAAGGTTAGAGGCAACAAAGGGTAGTAGCGAGGCGGTAAGGCTGGCCGGCCAATACGTTATACCCGTACTAAAGCAGCGTGGATATATAAAAAGTTTTGAAGCGGTAAAACCTTTGCCTGCAGGTTTGCCGCCCACCATTGGTACGGTGCAAGGCGAAACGGACGAAGCTGCGGGCGAACAGCTGCAGGCGGATACTATTCCATAGCAAAAAAGGTTTTGGTAACACAGTGCTAAAGCTAGTAACGATTAACCAACATATTGGTCCAATAAACTTAATAGTAGTAAGCAACCACGCTGCACGTATTTTAGCAGCAGTTACAGTAAATTTTATTTTTATGTTAGATGTTTTTAATAGCCGCCCCGGCGATGTAAAAGGCATACGAAATGCCATTGTAAAACTGGTGAAGGAACAGTTGCAAAAAAGCGAAGGCGGCGAAGGCCGGAACATTCAGGGCATACACCTGTATATATTTTGCCCGCTGGCAGCGCGGCAATTGTACCAGGCAGCCTTGTATATGAATATAGAAGGCAGGTTTAGAAATGAGGACATTCAACGGGTGGCCGACGATTATGCTATTGATTTGCCGGCAGATTGGGCGCTTGAAATAACCTTTATAGAGGAAGCTCCGCCGGGTGCCATAAAATCCACGTTGGTAGATTGCGCGCTGCTAATGACCTCGGCAGGTAAACCATCCATTTATAGCAATGGCACATTGATAATTAATGTTGTCAACGGTCAGGCTGAACGAGAAACCTACACCCTTACTTCGGCACAGGGCAAAGTAAATATTGGCAGAGAAAATAAGGTAAAAATGGCCGATGGTTTTTTTAGAATAAACCACATTGCTTTTTTGGGCGATGATAAACATAAGGCCAACCGGTCGGTCAGCAGGCAGCACGCCCATATTGAGTGGAATGCCATGGAGGGCTGTTTTTATATATTTGCCGACATGGGCGGTATACCACCCGGCAATAAAACCAAAATAAGCCGCCAAAATGAGGCAGCAGCAAAAATGCAAACCATGGAAATTGGTTACCGGTTACAACATGGCGACCAGGTAATGCTGGGCGGGGAAGCGGTGCTGGAAATTTTGCTGGAAGGGTAAATGGATATTGTAAGGCATACATCTACCAAAAAAATTAAATTATTAGTCCTACAATTTTATTGGCTGTAAAGGTTTGTTTGGGTGTATTGAGTTGCCCATAAATAAAGTTAAAAAAAGAAAATGGCAAGGGTTTTTACAATTACCGCAGGTTTAGAAAATTTGGGCGCAATGAAAACGGGCGGCCAGGGGTCGGTATATAAAGGCCGCAGAATTGGGGAAGTTTTTTCGGCCATTAAAATATTACCTACGCCTATACACAGCGAGTCGGCGGCCGATAAAAACTTTATGGCTTTTCAAAACGAAGTGCAAAAGCTAAAAAAGGTAAACGAAAAGACGAACCCCAACGTAGTAAAAATTATAAGCTCTGGTATTACCGACAGTGGTAACCTTCCTTATATTGAAATGGATTTTATTGAAGGCCCCGACCTGCAGGAACTGGTGCAGCCTCCGCACACTGCCATTTTTACCATAAAAGAAGCAATAAAAGTAGCCGAACAATTGTCCGGTGCGTTGGCGCATTGCCACCAATACAATGTTAAACACGGCGATATAAAAAGTAACAACGTAAAATTTAATATACATACAGGCAATTATGTGTTACTCGATTTTGGGCTGGCTATCATGAGCGATGAACAGCGCCGCAGCAGTTTACGGCATGCAGGCGCAATAGAATTTATGGCCCCCGAACAAAACGATGGCCAAATGTTGTTTGAAACCGATGTGTACAGTTTTGGCGTAGTACTGTTTGAATTATTGGCGGGCAGGGTCCCTTTTCCGCTGAACGAAAAAGGTGAGACGGCCCGTAACCTTGTAATGGTGGCCCACATGGAAAACCAGCCGCCCAATTTACTGGCGGTTCGTAGCGGGTTAATGCCAGTTAATTGGTCGGCTACGCAAAAACAGGCCGAAATGCAGGTGCCTAACTGGCTGGAAGACCTGGTGTACAAATGCCTTGAAAAACAGCCCTCTGCCAGGTTTAAAAACGGAATGGAGCTTCATCAATTTATTAATACCCACAGCGTTTTGCAAACCGGTGGCCCCGAAGTACAACTACTACAGCAAAAAATTTCGGTTTTACAGCAGGAAAATGAACGGTTAAAAAAGCTGGTGAATTATAGCGGGGAAGCCTTTTCGGCAAGGCCTGTACCCAGCTTGCCAACACAAACCAATGAGCCGCAGAATTATCTGCCACCAACAAAAAAAGAAAGTAACACAGCTGGTATTTTAATTGCGCTGCTGCTAACCGTAGGCGTTATTGCCGCCATTTACTATTTCGTTTTTAAGGAAAATGCGTTTGGTACCAGTGCAAAAGTTATACCCGACTCAGCCGTTATTAACTCAACACCAGTGTCTGCAGGCAAAACGGTTATTGAACAATATATAGTAACAGCCGAAAAAGCTTATTTCTACAATCAACCCAACGAAAGTACCCGCAGAGCTGCCTATGCCATTGCCTCAAGCGAAATAATAAAGGCATACGATGATAGTAACGATTTTATTTATACCGAATTAATCAATACCAGCGGACAGATGTCAAAAGGCTGGTTAATGAAAAGCGACCTGGTAACGCTGGCCGACTGGACAGAAAATGTGAAGGCCAATACACCAAATAATGTGCTTACCGAACAAGATATCAGCGTACAATTAAATGAAGCGCGGCTACTGCTTAATTTAAACAAAACCGAACAGGCGGTTGACACGTATGAACAACTGGCCGAAAAAGGTATTTCGGAAGCGCAATATCAATATGCTAACATGGCCTTACTTGGCCGCCACAATCGTATTAATTGCAATAAAGCCTTTGCACAACTGGAAAAATTAGGCGATAATGGCTACCCGGCAGCCAAAAAGACCGTTGGATTTATTTATGCATTTGCAGCCGATAACAATATGCTTGAGCAATATGGCTATACGCGCTGCAATTTTGTAAAAGATGTTGCCCGCGGCGGCAGACTATTAATGGAAGCTATGGTTTCGGGCGATACCTCGGCCCGCAAATTTTTAGATGTGTTGAATACCAACACCAATTAAACTATACGCTTTTAAGCAATATATTCTTTCTTTAAATCTTTACAATAAAACGTGAGGAAGTGTATGTTATTTTATAATCATTTCTTCTAAATTCTATTATAGCAGTAACACAAAAAAGTTCAAAAAATTTATCGCAAAAATTGCATATTTCTAAAATGTGCTCTACCTTAAATTTTCTTATAAAAAAGTAGAAGCACGGAACTGCTAATTCGCCAAAAAACAATGTTTTATTGAAACATTACAGGGGCTGCACAATTTTTTCAATTGCTCCTCATTTTAAACATTCGCCCTGTATTTAATTAGTTTAATATTTTAATAATCATAAAACCGGTTTAACAATTAAACCGTAACTGTTAAAATAGTATCATCCGTAGTCAATTATGATGATATGTCTCAAATTTTTTACATTAAAACTTCACCTTATGGAAAAAAAATTTTTACTACGTAGCGGGTGGAAACTTTGCCTGGCGTTATTGCTTTTCACTTCCATTGCAAATGCATCCTCCCACCGCGAAGCGCCGTTAATTTCCAACGATCCGCTGGCTGATAATACTGATGTGTATGCGTTTAGGAGTCCGGACGATCCATCTAAAATTACGATCATTGCCAATTACATTCCCTTTCAATTACCAGAGGGAGGACCTAATTATTACAATTTTGGTACTGATGTACGCTACGAAATTCACATTAAAAACAAAACTACCACTTCGGGCGACGATATTACCTATCGTTTTACATTCTCGTCAGTTAACCAGGATCCCACCACATTTTTCAACATAAGGTTAGGCCAGCAAAACCTTAAAACTACCTACACCTGCGAAAAAAGTACCGATGGTGGAAATATATTTAATTCCATTGTAATAAATGGAGTAGTACCCCCGGCCAATATTGGCCCCCGCAGTATTACCATGGGGGTTGGTTTAAATACCACTTATGCCAGTTTAATGACAAACGCTATTACCAATGCTACCGGAAGCGGTGGTGAAAAAGTATTTTGTGGCCCGGTCGATGATCCTTTTTTTGTTGACCTGGCAGGCGCTTTTGACGTAGGCAATTTTAGGCCCGGGGGCAATGGTACAAACCCAACTAAAGATGGTTTGGCAAGGTTTAATGTACATAGTATTGCCTTAAATATACCTATAGCTTCGCTGCAAAAAGATGGCAAGACCGCTGAAATGGCCGTTAATATTTTAGATGGCAATTTTGTAATTGGGGTATGGGCAAGTGCCAGCCGCAAACAAATGAGAACGCTTAATAACATGGGTATGGCTACTGCTTCTGGTAACTGGATACAGGTTAGCCGGTTGGGTATGCCTTTAACCAACGAGGTTGTTATTCCGGTAGGTGAAAAAGATCGTTGGAATTACACCAATCCGTATTCAACCGACAATACAAAAAACGACCTCAGTTTTGCTAAGTACTTCATGAATCCCGAATTAGCGTTGTATATGGACGACAGCCAGTTTGGAACAGCCGTACCATCGTTAAATGCCTTGCGTATTCAAAAACATTCACTGGGCTCGCCCCGTGCTGAGGACAACAATCCTGGGTTTGATTTCAGAAATGGGAAAGCAGGTTTGTTTGGTTTAAAAGGTACTCCGGCTGTTACAGGTACGGCACTGGCCGAAAGTTCTTTTGGTCCGATACTGTTGCCCAATGCAATAAGTCCACGTGCTGTAGATTTGTTGCCAATATTTTATACAGGTGTTCCAAACCTGCCACCTTACCAGTTAGCTACAGGCAAAATGGGTAATCCACTGGCAGTAGGTAAACCTTTCATAAATAACTTTTTGGCAACCTTAAACGATATGTTGCGCCTTAACATGGCTGTTCCGCCAACGCCGCGCAACGATCCTAATTTTAGTTCACTTGGTTTAATTCAGGCTGCTGCAATAGGCCTTACTGTAGCACCATTTAATACTACCGCAAACCTTGAGTTTATACCTAACATGGACGGGTTTCCAAACGGCCGCCGGCTTGAGGACGATGTTACTACCATTGAACTACAAGCGGTTGGTGGGTTAGTGCTTGCTGCTATTGGCCTATGGTACGACGATTATAACAGCAATGGCAGCCCCGTAACTCCAAACCTGGTAAATGCATTGTCGTTTAGCGCAGGTCCTACCAGAAACGATACCACTTTCAAAGCTGGTTTTCCTTATGTTCAAACACCGTGGAGAGGGTTCGATTACACAATTCAACCAAGGTTCTAACAAATCAAAATAAAAAAGATAATTATGAAAAAACTTTTAAAAAGGTTTACAGCCATTTTGGTTTGTTTGTTCCTTTATCAAACTATTACGCTGGCATCCTCTCACAGGGAAGCACCTTTAATTTCTAACGATCCATTGGCCGATAATACAGACTTATATGCCTTTAGAAGCCCTTGCGATTCTTCTAAAATAATATTAATAGCCAATTACATACCCTTTGAGCACCCCGCGGGCGGCCCCAACTGGTACACCTTCGGCCAAAATATTCGCTACGAAATACATGTAGATAATAACGCTGCTACCGCCGGCGATGAAATCATTTACCGGTTTACATTTTCCCAAACCAATGGCGATCCTACTACATTTTTTAATATCAGGTTAGGCAAGGAAAATCTAAAAACCACCTACATACTTGAAAGAAGTATTAATGGGGGTAGTTCCTTTACTACCATTTTGGAAAATGGTATTGTACCTCCTCCAAACATCGGTCCGCGCTCCATAGAAAGCGGAGTTGGCCTAAGCCAAAGCAACTATGATGCATTGATTAATACTGCCATCAAAACATCTGCCACCGGCGAAAAAGTGTTTGCAGGCCCTATTGACGATCCGTTTTTTGTTGATCTGGGTGGAGCCTTCGACGTAGGTGGTTTCCGCAGGGCAAACATGGGTGGCCGCGATGGTTTGGCCAAATTTAACTGCCACTCGCTGGTGTTGGAAATACCTATTGCTACCCTTCAAAAAACAGGTAGAACCGAATTGCAAACCAGCAGTATTTTAGATGCTGATTACGTAATAGGTGTTTGGGCAAGCGCAAGCCGTCCCGAAATGACCACGCTTAGCATGGATGGTTCAAACCCGACAACTTCGGGCAGCTGGATACAGGTATCACGTTTGGGTATGCCCTTAACCAATGAGGTAATAATTCCTATTGGCGAAAAGGATTTGTGGAATGCAACCACCCCGGCCAACGACCTTCAGTTTGCTAAATACTTTTCTAATCCCGAGCTTGGTTTGTATATGGATGATGCTCGTTTTGGCGCTGCTGTTCCCGGCCTTGCTAATCTTCGTATTCAAACAAAATCATTGGGTGCATTTAGTTTTCAAAACGACAGCATGGGTCTGTTTTCGTTAAAAGGTACACCTGCACTAAATGGTACTGCACTGGCCGAAGCCGCTTTTGGTGGCGTGTTGCTACCTAATGCTACCAGCCCACGTGCGGTAGACCTATTGCCGATATTTTATACCGGCGTACCCAACCTGGCACCATACCAATTGGCCACAGGCAAGCCCCGTAATAATCCATTGGCAGCAGGTAAGCCGTTCATTAATAACTTTTTGCCAACCCTTGGCGATAAACTGCGCCTTAACATGGCCGTACCAACAACACCCCGCAACAGTGCCGACTTTAATTCGCTTGGTATTGTTTGGGCTGCTGTTTTAGGCTTAACCGATGCACGGTTTAATGCCAATGCAAACCTTCAGTTTATACCAAACATGGATGGCTTTCCTAACGGGCGCCGTTTAGAAGATGATGTTACCACCATTGAGTTACAAGCGGTAAGTGGTGTTGCCCTTGCTGCCATTGGTTTGTGGTACGATGATTATGATGCTAATACTGCCAACCCTTTTATGCCCGTAACTGCGCAGTTAAACAAGGTGCTTGGCTTTGAGGCAGGTGTTACTAAAAACGACACATCATTTAAAGCTTGCTTTCCCTTTGTACAGGGTCCATGGAGAGGCTTTACTGGTGCTGGTTTTGTTGGACCGCAAAGCAACGATCCGCTACCAGTTAAACTATTAGGCTTTTTTGCCGATAAAAACGGTACCGCAGTTAACCTTCGCTGGCAGGTGACCAACGAGGATAAAAGCGATCGTTACGATGTTGAATTTAGTGGCGATGGAAATGCCTATCGTAAAATAGGTGTAGTTAAATCGCGTAACGTAGGTAACGCCGATTACCAGCTTTTACACAGCACGCCTAACCTTAATGGCAGCAACTTCTACAGGTTAAAGCAGGTTGATCTTGATGGTAAAATAAGTTACTCGCCGGTGCGCCTGGTAAGGTTTGGTAAAAATTTGCTTACTGTAACGCCAAACCCGGCTACTAATTTTATAAAAATTTATTCTACACAAAGCCCGGTCAGCATAAATGTGTTCGATCAGGGTGGCCGCAGGGTAACTTCACAAATATTAACCAACGGCATGCTGCAAATAAACATCAGCGGTTTTGCCAAAGGTGGTTATACTATCGTTGCCGAAAAAAACGGTGAGCGTTTGGAAACCATAAGGATTATAAAACAGTAATTTGATATTTTAAAAAAATTACCTGGCCCACCACAGCCGGGTAATTTTTTATTTATTACGGCCTCAAAAACAATTGTTACTTATAGCAGGTAGTTTTTTTTATTGAGGGCATTAAATACAACCCCGGCTTTTTTTGCAAGTCCAAAAGGTTAAGCTGGGTATACCTTGTATTTAATTTTTCATTTGTGCTATCAGGGTGCTTTTTTCTATATTGAACAGATTATGTCGCATTTCCTAAAACCGCCTTTAACTGTTTTATCGTTTATTATGAACATCCTAAATAGTTCACAATCAAACACCCCACTTAAAAAATGAAAAAGAATAAAATTTACCTGTTTAGTATGGTACTGTTAGTAGTGTTTGTTGCCCTGATAGTGTACAAATACAACACATCGCAAACCGATAAGCAAAATAAAGTGTATACCCTTTTGCCACGTAAAGGCGTAGATACCAGCAATAAAGAATGGCTTGAGGCAAAAAAGAAAAGTGATGTATTTGTAAACGCGTTACAACAGGAGCCTACTGATGTAAAAGCAAACCTGGGCCTTGCTTCGCTTTTTATACAGGAAGCCAGGGTAACAGGCAATCATTTGTATTACGATGTAGCCGCAATGAAACACGTTAATACTGTGCTTAAAAGCGATACTGCCAATTTTAATGCACTGGTTTTTAAGGCCCTGTTATATTTATCTCAACACCATTTTGCAGAGGGGTTGCAAACAGCACAAAAAGCTCAAAAAATTAATCCTTACAACGCCTACGTGTATGGCCTAATGGTAGATGCCAATGTAGAAATGGGCAATTACGATTCGGCTATTGCCAATGCCGACCGTATGGTGGCCATCAGGCCCGACCTTACTTCGTATAGCCGAATATCCTATGTACGCGAAATTTTTGGCGATTACCCCGGTGCCATCGAGGCTATGCGCATGGCCGTAATAGCTGGCGGTGCAGGTGATGAAAATACCGAATGGACAAGGGTACAATTAGGCCAATTGTACGAAAAAACAGCCGACTTTGCCAAAGCCGATACGCTTTACCAAAGCTCATTAAATCTGCGGCCTGATTATCCGTATGCATACGCAGGTTTGGGAAGGGTGGCGATGGCCCGTAAAGACAACGCTGCGGCCATCGCCTACTTTCAAAAAGCCGATGCCCTGCTGGCCGATAATTCAGTAAAAGAAGAATTGGTAGATGCGTACACCAGGGCTGGTCAACAACAAAAGGCCGGCGAAACTACCAGCAAATTAATAGATGCGTTGCAACAAGACGCCCAGGCCGGCAATAGCGATGAAAATATTGGCCACTACAGCGACCGCGAACTTGCCTTTGCCTATCTTAATAAAAACAACACCGACAAAGCGCTAGAGCACGCACTGCTGGAGTACAACCGCCGCCCCGATAATATTGATGTAAACGAAACAGTAGCGTGGGTGCTGTATAAAAAAGGCGATTATGTAAAAGCATTGCCTTATGTAAAAGCAGCGTTAAAAACCAATTCAAAAAACCCTATTCTGCTTAGCAGGGCGGCACTCATTTTTGCCAAATCAGGCAATAAACAGCAAGCGGTTGCACTATTACAAAATACGCCTGCAAAAAATCCCTACGTTGGCCAAACACTTCAAACCGAAGTAGAAAGCATTCAATTATAGTCCTAAATCTTTAGTGCAACATGACCGGGAAAAAGGTTTCAATTGCAAAAATATTAGTACTGATAGTTTTTATTGTATTGGCAGCCAATAACTTGTTTGCCCATACCATAAACTACGTTTTAGAAAAAGCGCCAACACAGCATGTAGTTTGGTTTTACCTTAAACTTGGGTTTACCCATATTATTCCACAGGGGTTAGACCACATATTGTTTGTAATAGGTTTGTGCCTGCTCAGCAACAAAATAAAGGTGATACTATGGCAGGCTACTGCCTTTACGGTAGCACACAGCATTACACTGGCACTAAGCCTTAAAAGTATTATTGTGGCGCCCAGTGCTGTTGTGGAGCCTATCATCAGCCTCTCCATTATGTTTATTGCTGTAGAAAACCTGTTATTGAGCGAGTTAAAACCGTGGCGGGTGCTGCTGGTGTTTTTTTTCGGACTTATCCACGGTATGGGGTTTGCCAGTTCGCTTAACGAAATTGGTTTACCACGCAACAAGTTCACAACGTCTATCATATCGTTCAATGCCGGAGTTGAAATTGGGCAGGTAGTGGTTATTACTGTGTTATTTGTTTTATTGGTCATCCCTTTTGGCAAAAAGCCCGGTTATCGTAAAATGGTCGTTTTTCCTGTTTCAATTGCCATAGCTTTTTTGGCAGCCTACTGGACCATTCAGCGCATATTTGAATTTTAATGCAATTTTTTTAAGCCCAACAAATGATATTATTAGGGGGTAGGTAAAAATAAAAAAGATGCGTTTTACATGATTTTTTAAAGCAAACTACAAAACGTTGAATTATTCCATGTCAGGCGGGCTTAGTTATTAAAATATATGGACGCGTTTTTGTACCTGGGCGTAGTATTTCTTATGTGTGTTGCCTTTGTATTGATGGTAAAAAGAAAAAAAGCCACCAGGGCCAAACTTGCGGAGGCGATGCACCAGCTTACCATATTTTCTTTTTAAATTGTTACGCCAGGTATTTTACAAATGGTAAAATTGTATTATTTTGTAAACAACTAAATTATATTATATGGTACGGATGCAAGTAATAGGCCACCTTGGCAAAGATTGTGTAACAAATTCGGTCAACGGAAAAAATGTAATCAATTTTACCGTTGCCCATAGTGAAAAATATAAAGACGGTTCAGGAACACAAATCGAAAAGACGGTTTGGGTAGAGTGTTCGTATTGGACCGACCGCACCGCGGTAGCACCTTATCTTAAAAAAGGTACACAGGTGTTTGCCGAAGGGTCGCCCGATATACGCACCTACACTACCGGCGATGGTCGCCAGGGCGCCACCATTACGCTTCGGGTATTGAATGTAGAACTGCTGGGAGCACGCCGCGATGGTGCTGGTGGAGGTGATGATTCATCCGCTAATAACAACTACAATACTGCCACTGCAACAACCAACAACCAGGGCAGTAACGGCAATGTTATGTCAAACGATGCGGGTAGAGGTGAACCAACTGACGATTTGCCGTTTTAAGTTTTATATGTTTTGATTACTATGTTTATATATTACATGGGTGGTTTAGTTTAAACCATCCATTTTTTTATACGATATATTCGTAGTATTCATGAAAATAGGTTTTTCTCTTTCGCTTGCCTTTTTTGCTGCGGTAGTTGTTTCGGCCACCCAGCCAAAAATACAATTGGTTATTTTTGTAAGTTTTTTTATTGGTACCGGCGGCCACGGCCACACTTACCCTGGTGCCAATTTGCCGTATGGTATTTTAAAGGTAGGTCACAGCAATAGCAAAAATGGTTGAAATTATAGCAGTAGTCATCACTACAGCGACAGTTTAATTGCCGGCTTTCGCCATACGCACCTTAGCGTTACCGGCATTGGTGATCTTTGCGATAAATTATTATTGCCCGTTTCGGGTGAGGCAAAAGATACCGTATGCAATACCCGTACATTTTGCACAGCCAGGAAAGGGCTTCGCCCGGGTTTTATGGGGTTAAATTAGCTGACTTTAATACGTACGCCTAAATGACCTCTGCCATGCAAAACACGGGGCGTAAACCCGGCAAACGCGCCATCATGCATGACAGAGGTGGTAGTGGCGGGAAATAGGCCGCATTTTGTAGGGACAGGTGGCCACCTGTCCCTACAAACAAAAATTTTTAAACGTAAATAGATGCACGAACACCTCAAACCAAATCGGTTATATGGGTACGATTAACGCCTTAACATACCATATTTTTTAACATCATGTATACATGATAGAATTTGTTGTTTTAGTGGGGTAAAAAATGTTAAAATGATTTTAAATGTTTATGGGCAAATAGCAGAACAACAATTTATTTGGCTGGAGCAAAAACATGAATAGGTTGAATTGCATTCGTTTGTTGTTATGCCCAATCATACACACGCCAAAACTGAAATAAATGACCGTGGCGAGGCAATAGAAACAGGTCGCTACCTGTCCCTACCGCCATCAGAAACAAAAATCAAATTATTATCGGAATTGATGGATGCATATAAAACAACATCAGCTAAAAAAATACATTTGGCAGAATTGGATGGGTCACGTCCCGTTACTGCATAACATTTTAATGGCAACGATCATTTTACGACCATATTATACAAAACGAAGAATCGATTTTGCGTATTTCAAATTATATCCACAACAATCCTTCAAATTAAAAGGGCGATAAACTTAACGATCGTTAATTAATGGTATGGAAAGGTCGCGACCTGTCCCTACGTTTTATAAGGAAAGGTCGCGACCTGTTCCTACCTTCACAATGTTTTTTAAACGCATATTGCCACCATGTCACAAACCTATACCTACCAGCAATTATACCAGTTTGTCCATGCTATTTTTCTGCTAATGGGTTGCAGCCACGACGATGCACATACTGCTACCAAAGTATTGCTTTCGGCCGATGTGCGCGGCATAGACAGCCATGGTATAGCCCGGCTTAGCGGCTATGTCAGGTTGTGGGAGGCCCGGCGCATTATGGCTAAACCCAATATTAAAATCGTTCACCAAACGCCGTCCACAGCTACAGTTAATGGCGGTGCCGGCCTCGGGTTAGTAGTAGCCCCTTATGCTATGAGAATTGCTATTGAAAAGGCAAAGGTGGTAGGGACGGGGTGGGTAAGTGTAGCCAATAGCAATCATTTTGGTATTGCCGGTTATCATGCTATGATGGCCCTTGACCACGATATGATAGGCATTGCCATGACCAACGCCAGTGCGCTGGTAGCCCCCACCTTTAGTAACGAGCGAATGCTAGGTACCAACCCGATTGCCGTGGCCATACCTGCAGGCAGCCAACCGCCGTTTGTAGCCGACTTTGCCACCACTACTGCAGCCAATGGTAAACTGGAAATATTACAACGTAAAAATGAAGAAGCTCCTACAGGCTGGGTACAGGATAAAGAAGGGCAGGCATCAATAGATGCCGGCGAGTTAAAAAAGGGCGGCGCATTACTACCCCTTGGCGGTGATAAGGAACACGGCAGCCATAAAGGTTATGCATTGGGTAGTATTGTAGATATTTTTTCGGCGGTTTTGAGTGGTGGAAGTTATGGCCCATGGGCACCACCATTTCCTGCCTATGTGCCTATGCCGCAAAATATGCCCGGGCAGGGGTTAGGCCATTTTTTTGGTGCCATGCGGATTGACGCTTTTAGGCCTGCAGCCGACTTTAAACATCACATGGACAATTGGATTAAACGTTTTAAAAGAGCAACGCCTATCGATGCCCAACAAAAAGTATTGGTGCCCGGCGATCCTGAACGGGAAATGGAAGCGATACGCATGAACGAGGGTATACCCTTTTTACAAGTGGTTGTAGACGACCTTAAAAAGGTGGGGGATAAGTTTGGAGTACAACTTTGATTGTAGTGATAGCTAGAAATTGATGATAGGTGCTTACGTAGTGTCTAAACTTTATTTAGTCAACGATAATACTTAAAGTATGATAAGAGTTCTCTTTTTGCTATTATTCATATTTCCGATTTTAGTATCCGCTTAAAAAAGGTGTTCTGTTGGTACCATTTTTATTAATACTTTTTCTTCTGATTTCTTTATTCAAAATCCAGTGGTTGATTCTCTTAAGGTTACCGGGTACTCCAATAATTCTGGATGGGTGTCGGTTTATTTAAAAATTTTTTGGCAGGATACTTCTTATCGCTATCGGAGTTTAAATGGCAGTGAAGAATACGATTTTGGTTTTTTAGGAGACAGATACCTGTTTGAGAAAAAATATGGAAAAATTCAACTGTCGAAAGATGATATTCCAGTTTTATTGGGTCAGCAATATATAGCCCCCACTATCCATTTTATAATAAGGCAGGATTCTGTAAGGCACATAATTAAATATTATTGTCCCGACAAAAAGGACGAAAATGAGGAAAAGGTCTTTACAAAAGTTGAAGTTCTTGTTCGGTATAAAAGCGGTATTAAACAGTTACAATACGAAATGGAGAGTGCATTTAAAAAAACAACCTCAATTAAAATGTTCTCCCCAAGACTCTGTGTTGATTTATCAAATCCTTGTTGATAATAAAGACACTTACTTAAAAAGGATACAACTTATTGAAGGCCGCTATTCGCCTTTCGAAAAAGTTATTATGGAAGAATTAAAACATTCTTGTTCCTGGCAACCTGCAATGCAGGGTGGACGAGCGGTTATGAGCTATAGAAAAATCTTTATTCGTCTTAATAACGATAAAAGTATATTGTTGGCCTATAAATTTCAGCTATGAATAAATATTTTAGTAAAAGACTTTGAGTCATAGTAACTCTTAATTTGATTCAGAATAAAATAATCTCAACTTTATAATCTTTTCAACTATGAGTAAAACTGTGGGCAATACCTCTGGAGCAATCCGTAATTGAAGGTTTTCAACATCTTCATTATTTAATATAAGAACAGCATAATAAAATAGCTGGTATTTTTCCTGAAGTTCTTTTCTATTTTCAGATTCTTTGAATAACATTAATACTAATTGCGTTTGTTGTTGCACAAGCAGGTTTTCTATAAACCACGATAGATGTTCATATTTACTCTTTGCAATAATGTCGTTTAATTTATTATCAACATTCTGGAACCTCCCATTCCATATTTCTACAATAAATTTAAATTCCATGGTATCCTGGTCAACGTAATTTAAATTAGATTGCTCCAAAAGTTCCAAAGCTTTATTTTTATTATGGTTATTAGAGTAATACAAAAAAGCAAGGTTATTCAAAGCTTCAGTTTTACGTTTTTCTATTGTTGACAAGTTGTACTGCCCGGCTTCAACAAAATCTTTATGCGCTACATTAGCACTAGCGAGGTTGGTCGTAGTTTTAATGTTACCTTTTTTTATTGCTGGCTGGTAATATTGCTCGGCTTCTGCAAATTTATTCTGGTTCAAATAATCAATAGCAAGATTTTCCAAAGCGTAAGTATTGTCTTTTTCTATTGCCAGCAGGTTATACTTCTCTACTTCGGCAAATTTTTTCTGTTGTGCAAAATCACCGGCAAGGTTATTCAACGCATCAATATTTCCTTTTTCAATTGCCAGCAAGTAATACTTTTCGGCTTTAGCAAATTCTTTCTGCTTCAAATAAGTATTAGCAAGGTTGCATATTGCTCGGGAATCACCTCTTTCTATTGCCATCAAATAATATGTCTCTGCTTCAACAAATTTTTTTTGCTCCGCATAAACATTTGCAAGGCTATTTAAAGCGTAGAGGTCGCCTGTTTCTATTGCCAGCAGGTAATACTTTTCTGCTTCATTAAATTTTGTTTCTATTGAAAATAGGTAGCCTTTCATTCTAAATTTTACACCATCATCTTCGTTCTCTATTTCATCAACTATATTATGAGCGCTCTTAATTTTGTTGTCATTAATAGCTTTTTGTATTTCTGCTTTGATGTCGGAATACTTTCGGGGAAGTTCAAATAAATCATTTTTTGTTTTTGCGTCAGCGAACTTACTTGTAAAATCAAGCATCGTGTCTCTAATACTGGTATGGGTATATTTCGACTGGCTTAATGCTTTTGTCATGATAAACGCCTTTTCGTAAGATAAAGAGTTTGATTGTAAATTATCGATATGTTGAATGGCCAAAGTTTTTAGTTGAGCTGCGTCGTACCAGGTTTCTAAAAAGATGGTAAGCCATTTAGCCCTTCTCTTTTGCTCCATGTTGCCTTGCGTAACTAGCAACCACATATTAAAGAACCGCTCCGAAAGGCGATAAAGGTGGTTCTTTTTGTTTGTAGTAATTGTTTCTACCAGGCCATTATTTGTTAGTTGCTTTAATTGCGCAGAGATAAGTTTACTTTCCATTCGGCATCTTTCTGCCAATTGTTTGGTAGAAGCAGCTTCCCAAAAAAAAGCCATCTCCAAGACAATTTTTCGTTGGGGTGCTGGCGAATTATTAAGCCTCTCCTGGTAAAGGGGCGTTACATTATCCATTACTTTTTTTATGTAATCAAATCCATAAAGTGTTGAGTCTTGCAGAAGGATTTGAATAAAAAATTGGAGCGTCCTTGGTAAACCATCGGTGAGTATCCGCAATGCTTCAATTTTTCCTTTATTTGCTTTGCTAAACTCTGATAGTTGCGGCAGGTTCATTATCTTACTCCAGTAATTTAATAGCAAATGAATTTCTAAGGTAGAAAGTGAACCTAACCGATGTCGACGGAAAAACTCATAAAATGGTTGATCGTATTTCCAAAAATGCTCGTCCATTCGGGTACTTCCACCAATAATTTGAATATTGTTGTGGTTAAGCAGGTTCTCCCTTAACAGATTTCCATCATCGTCAAAATTTTCAACAATGCGGTCTAAATTGTCCAATAACAGGATTACTTTCTTTTTCCCATTACTTAAGATTTTAATTATCTCTTCATACAGATATTTTGTGTATTCATGCCCATCTTTAAAAGATGAATAATCTTCAAGATTTAGTGGTTGGTTAAATCTTATGCTTAGTTCTTTTAATACTTCTATCCACAGATCAAATAAGCGATAAATGCCGGCTTGCTCTTCGGCCAGGTTTATGGCAATATATTTATTGGATAAGTCCTGATTTTCGTCTATCTCAATTTGAATTCGCCTTAAAAGTGTCGATTTCCCACTTCCCCTTCTTCCAAGAAACAGCTCATGCTGTAAGGGGTCATCTCCTTTTTTATTCAAAAGATCAGCAATTATTAATTCAAACTCCTCTTTTCTTATCACAAAGTTTTTTTTGATCGACTCTGCATTGCTACTTGACGATTGATAGAAGTTCAGTTGGTCAATAAACCAATTGGCGGTGTTCGTTGGATTATTCAACATTGTAGATTGGATTTTCTTTTTTCCAGAATGCCTTTAGGAAAGGTGATAAAAAAATGTACTGATCTCCTTTCTCAATTATATAGCCATCTTTTTCCAGATCGCTTACAAGTTCCATGTAGTCATTGGCTCTGTTATACTTTATTGACAGGTCGTATAGTTTTTGTTGGGAAATAAAACCTCTATGTGCAATATATTTAAGGACATCGTTTTGCAAATCTGCATCGTTTGGTGACATATAATCAAACAGTCTATTTTTCCAATCTCTAAAATGATCGCTTTCTTTTACAATAATATCAAATGCGTTGTCAATATTTTCATTAGTTATGTTTGGGTTACTTCTTTTCCTGGCAAGTTTATTTATCTCATCCAGCATGAGGTTGATGAAGTAAGGAATATATTGACCTACTCGAGAAAGCAGATGCTTCTTTAATGTTTCATTGTATTGAACAGTCGCTTCCTCAGTGGCCCAGCCTATGTATTTGTAAGCCTCGTCGCTTGAAAGGGATTCAAAATTAACGTTATTGAAGTCGTTTGTATCGGTAGTCCTTCCTTCAATTGCCTTAACTACATGATGAATTCCAATAGAACCTGCCAGGACAAGACAAAAATTTTTGAATTGATCATCTTGCCTCCATGTTCTAATATTTTTTAAGATGGAAATTGCTTCCTCTTTATTACCAGCTTTATTTAATCTGTGCAGCACTTCAGGTAGCTCATCAATGAATAAAATTATTTTTACTCTTTCTTCATTAAGTTTTGGGAGGATGTGGTTTACAGCATCTAAGTAGTTTATTGTCTTGTCACCCAACTTGATCGACCCGGTAGCGTCAATCTCTTCAATTTTAATCTTTTTGAAAAAATCCACTACCCAGGTAGCTGTGCGTTGTCCTTTACCTAAGCATGACTTTAGTAAGGAATAAATTTTCTTATAAAATTCATCTTCACTTTTTATACTCTGTACATTTTCAAAAATACTTTTATATTCTTTTGGCGAATTAAGAGCCATAAACTTCATCACTGATGTCTTGCCTACTCTTCTTGGTGCAGCCAAAAGCACATGATTTCCTTTGGCTACCTGTTCCCAAATCTCAGCCACTATGTTTGGTCTGTGATAGTAATAAGTACCTGTAGCAGTATTACCAATAATAACTTTTGGATTAACCCACATTGACAACAGTTTTATTGTTTAGTAAATTTGACAACAAATATATTGTCAAATGGCCGTAACAACAAATTTGTTGTGAAATATTTTATTAGTTTTGCCTATCAGAAATCTACATTTCTGAATGCTAAATAAAGGATTGCTTTCCCGAAGTAACAATCGGGGCATGCTGTACCTAACAAGGACGAAATCTTTAATTCATAACTTATAGTTCATAACGCATAACACTTCATTCAACATCTAACATTAAAAATAACCGTTACACCACTACCACACTCACCTCCAAATCTTTGTTTTCTTCTAAATAAGTAATTATTTCATCATTCATGGTAAAGCCTTTTTCCAGGCTGTATAACCCAATTTTCATATTGTTTACGGTATCGAAAATATTAAATTTGAGGGACGACTTGCCGGGGTGGGCTTTTACATTTTTATCAATAAAGTCCACAAACTTTGGGGTGACGGCTTTGGCCGGTAGTTCTAACACCAGTTGTTTGGTAAAAGCGGATTTTGCCGTTTCAAGCAGGTTAATGGAGGTTACTTTAAACTCGTATTGCTCGCTGTTGTAGCGGGTTTTAAACTCACCTTGTACCAGTACTATCTTACCTTTTTCCAGGTAGTTCTGAAATTTTACATAATCATCGCTCCACAACATCAATTCGGTTTTACCAGTAAAGTCTTCAATGCCTAAGGCGCCAAAGTTGCGGCCGGTTTTGGTCATGCGGTGTTGCGCATCTACCACCAGACCTGCCAGTTTAAATGGCTTGTTTTTTTTGGGCGATAGCTGCGGCGCTTCTTTTACTTCGTTAAAGTCGGCTATGTTGGTAAAGCCAAAGTGCTTCATCTCAAACTTGTAGTGATCCAGCGGGTGCCCGCTCATGTATATGCCAGTTACATCTTTTTCATGGTCCAGTTTTTCGGTTAAGTTCCACTCTTCAATTTTAGGCAGGGTAGGGGTTGGAATGTCCAATTGTATCATATCGCCAAACAGGCTGTTGGCGGTGGTTTGTAGTTGCGCCTGGTAACGCTGACCAAACTGAACTATAATGTCAAAACCCGAGGCGGTGCTGTCTTTGGCGGTGCCAAAATATTGAGCACGGTGGAACTCGGGCCAGCAATCAAAGGCGCCACTGTAGGCCAAACTTTCCATCGATTTTTTATTGAGTGCCCGTAGGTTTACCCGTTTAACCAGGTCGAAAACATTGTTAAAAGGACCGCTGTTTTTCCTTTCTTCTAAAATGTTTTCTATTGCATTTTCCCCCACACCCTTCAGACCCATCATGCCAAAGCGTATTTCACCTTTTTTGTTTATAGCAAAGCCCTTTTGGCTTTCGTTTATGTCGGGACCTAACACCGGCAGGTTCATGCGTTTACATTCCTCCATAAAAAAGGTAATCTTGTCAATGGTGCCTGCGTGGTTTAGTACACCCGCCATATACTCGCTGGGGTAGTGGGCTTTTAAATAAGCGGTTTGGTAGGCAACCAACGCGTAGCAGGTGGAGTGCGATTTATTAAAGGCGTATTGGGCAAATGCCTCCCAATCGGTCCATATTTTATCGAGCTTATCTTCAGGATGGCCTTTTGCTGCACCTCCATCTTTAAACTGCGTTTTCATTTTTTGCAGCACCGAAATTTGCTTTTTACCCATAGCCTTGCGCAATACATCGGCCTCGCCGCGACTAAAGCCTGCCAGCTTTTGGCTAAGCAACATTACTTGCTCCTGGTACACGGTAATGCCATAGCTTTCCTGCAGGTATTCAGCCATGTCGGGTACATCATAGGTTACCTGCTGTCTGCCATGCTTTCGTTCAATATAATCAGGAATGTATGCCATGGGCCCCGGACGGTACAATGCGTTCATGGCAATAAGGTCGGCAAACTTATCGGGCTTAAGGTCGCGTAAGTGCTTTTGCATACCGGGGCTTTCAAACTGAAACGTTCCGTTGGTTTCCCCGCTTTGGTACAGCTTATAAGTTTGTTCATCATTTAAAGGCAATTCATCAATTTCTATAACTACCCCATGGTTTTGTTTTATCAGTTCGAGGGCGGTTTTTAAAATAGATAGGGTTTTTAAACCCAAAAAGTCCATTTTAATAACCCCGGCTTCTTCAATAACGTTACCGGCAATTTGGGTAACTAACAGGTCGGAGTCCTTACTCGTTGCCACCGGAATAATATTTTTCAAATCATCCGGCGCAATAATAATCCCGGCGGCGTGTAACCCGGTATTGCGTACCGAACCTTCTAACCGCGCGGCTTCTTTTAATACCTGTGCCTGCAGGTTATCGCCCTTATAAATTTCGCGAAGCTTTTTAACATTTTCTATGTCTTCGCCACCCATATCCTCTTTCTCTTCCAAACTTTTCTCCCCTTCCTTTTTTGTCATGGGCGCAAACAACACCCTGTTTAAATTAGTGCCAGGTTTGTCGGGCACCAGTTTGGCCAGCATGTTGGCTTCGGCCAATGGAAGATCGAGTACACGGGCCACATCTTTAATACTCATTTTGGCGGCCATGGTACCAAAGGTTACTATCTGCGCTACCTGGTTTTTACCGTATTTATCTACCACGTAATCAATTACCTTTTGACGGCCGTCGTCGTCAAAATCGGTATCAATATCGGGCATGCTCTTACGGTCGGGATTTAAAAAGCGCTCAAATAGTAAGTTGTATTTAATCGGGTCGATATTGGTGATGCCCACACAAAATGCTACCACCGAACCCGCAGCCGAGCCGCGGCCCGGACCAACAAACACCCCCAATTCTCTGCCGGCACGTATAAAGTCGGATACAATTAAAAAGTAACCGGCAAAGCCCATTGTTTTTATGGTAAACAATTCAAAGTCAAGCCGTTCCCGTATCTCTTCGGTTATCTCGCTATATCTTTTTCTGGCGCCCTGGTAGGTTAGGTGGTGCAGGTATTCCCACTGGTTTAGGTTGCCGTCGTCGTGTTGTTGAAACTCCTTTGGTATAGGAAAATTTGGGAGTAGTATGTCCTTTTTTAGGTTTAGCAATTCTATTTTATCAACAATGGCGTTGGTGTTGTCAATAGCTTCAGGAATGTCTTTAAACAGTTCCTTCATCTCGCTGGTCTTCTTAAAATAAAACTGGTCGTTGGGAAACTTAAAGCGGCGGTTTTTTACCTGTGCATCATCGTTTACAAAGTCGTCAAAGCCGGGCGTGCTTTGTTTTTCGCCTGTATTAATGCACAGCAAAATATCGTGTGCATTGTAATCGTCCTGGTCGGTATAGTGGCTGTCGTTGCTGGCAATTACGGGTACGTTGTGTTTTGCAGCAAAGCGAAGCAAAACTTTGTTTACCTTGTTTTGCTGTTCCATGCCATGGCGCTGAATTTCAATATAATAGTTTTCGCCAAACATATCGAGCCACCACTTAAATTCTTTTTCGGCTACCTCCTCTGTTTCTTTTAAAATTAATTGGGGTACGTAGGCACCCAAACAACAAGTGGTAGCTATTAAGCCTTCATGGTATTTTTTTATCAGTTCTTTGTCTATGCGGGGGTATTTGCTATACATGCCCTCCTGGTAGCCCAGCGAGGTTAATTTTAATAAATTGGCATACCCCAGCTTGTTTTTTGCCAGCAATACCTGGTGGTAGCGATTATCTTTTTGCTCTTTGGTAAACTGGCGTTTGTGGCGGTTTTCTACTACATAAAACTCGCAACCAACAACTGGTTTTACTTTTAGCGATCCATCTTCGTTTGTATGCTTATATGCCTCGGCTACAAACTCAAAAGCGCCAAACATGTTACCATGGTCGGTAATGGCCAAGGCCGGCATATCGTCGGCAATAGCTTTTTTATACAGTCCTTTTATTGAGGCAGCCCCGTCTAGCAAGCTAAACTGCGTATGTACGTGTAGGTGTGAAAATTTGGTCATGTGTTGTGTGTCGTTTGGTCAAATTGTGAAACGCGAAACCTCGATAGTGAAAAGTTGAACGATTTGCTTAGTTATGGTTATTTCATGTCAGCCTTCCTTGTAATTTCAATGCGGGAGAAATCCCTCGCAATTTTTTTTTGTTATCCGCATTTGTTCTTTTTTCATCATAGTTGTGTCACTCCTTTCTACTCTTTGTTTTTTATGCAGCTTTTTTGCTATGAAGGCGCAAATACACTAAGAAACATAAAGACTGATAGGGCTGTCTAACCTGCTTTTGACTTTAATTTATTTTTCTTTGCAGTTTTTCTCTTGCCTCCTATGCGGTATTAAACACAAAGACTACTAAGGCTGCCTACTCTGTTATTAATATTAACTCCTTAAAAAATTAGCGTTTCTTCTCTTTTCCCGTTTTTAAAGCTTTTGCACGTAAGTGCTGTTAACGGACCAACAAATTTCGCCTATCCTTTTTGTACATCAGGCATCACTTTTCCACAAATGTGCTAAGCTTGGGTATCTGTTAAATAGTTTTACCAATGTTTTGGCACTAAGGGTGTCGTGGCGTACTTTGCCGGTCACTTACATATGACTTCAACCCGACTACTATATTTTACGCTGGCAATGTTTTTTTTTACCAGTTGCAGCCAGCTTAAAAGCCTCTCCAGCCGCGATAACTCGGTTGCCAGGGCGCCGGCAAAACCGCAGGATGTTAAAAAAGTCCAGTTCCTTAATAATATTTCTGTAACTCCCGGCGAAGAGGTTTCCAGCCGTCATTCAACCACTGATCCCGGTAATAATCGTCCTGCACGCCGCAAAAACGAACCCTTAATTACAGGTGGTTACCTGGGCGGCGATATTGAAAGGGCTGGTTTTCTACAATTAAAATATGCCATTGCACTGGATGCTACAGTTGAAAAGTTGACCAATATTCAACTTCTGCAACTGATAGACGATTGGTGGGGCACCCGCTATTGTATGGGTGGCAGTACTAAAAATTGTATTGATTGTTCAGCCTTTGTACAGGTTATTATGAGCAATATTTATAATGTGTCAATCCCTCGCACCGCGCAGGAACAGTACGATAACGGCAGTAAAATAGGCATGGAAGAACTAAAGGAAGGCGACCTTGTTTTTTTTCGTACCACAGGCCGCTCCGTTAGCCATGTTGGTGTATACCTGCTTAACAACAAATTTGTACATGCCAGCACCAGTGGTGGCGTAATGGTTAACGACTTAAACGATAGCTATTGGAAAACCAGGTTTAGCGGCGCCGCCCGGGTAGCCGATAACGCAATTGGAAGTCGTTAAAATAAACTTCGATATGATAAAATAATTTAAGCCGTTTTAAGCTTAATTTTTATGTCAGTCTGCTGTTAAATTTTTTTTGCCATTTAATACACGGCTACTACACTGCTTTTGCTTAAACATTGTGTCGGCGCATTCACTTCTTGTCTCTCTCCCCGGGAGGAGATTTGTCGGAGTGCCAAAGCAATCCTCCTAATAGTCATGAAAACAGAACAACAAGCTGCAACGTCGTTTCACGTTAGTATGCAGCCAATAACCAAATTCCGTAACAAACAAACAAACTTAAAGTGGTAGAACTTACGCACAAAGCTTATACCATTTACCCCACAATTTAAATAGCCATTAGCCGTTAGCCATTAGCCATTAGCTTTTAGCACTCAGCCAAATTCACTTCTCTAAAAAAATAGTATTTAACTAATAACAGCCGATGTGGTAAGTCTAACATGGATCGTTTAAAAACTTTGCCACAACCTCACCGCAGGGTAGGGGGGTAGGGGTGTGAGTCTTCAACGCAATTAACATATACATGTCAAACTCAAAATGTTTTGACGATATATCCTTTCCGGTAAGTTGGCTTACCAAAGCATTTGGATAACGGCAAAAAACAATTTCCGGATAGCTGTCAAATTTTTGGGGGTTTTATATTTCTTTACACTTATGGTACAAATATCTCAAGTATAAATTCATTGTTTAGTTTCTGCCGGTTTATAAATTAATTCGGTTTTCTTAATTATCATTAATCGTAGTTCGGCTGGGTAATTTTTATTACATACTTATCTACATAAAAATGCGTTAGCTGGTCACCCGTCAGTTTTTTAGGGCTCACATTTATTGCTATCGGTGCATGTGCTTTAATTTATTATAATAGTTGTTAAGTTGTGTAAATGGTGGCCACAAAACAGAAATATACTTGTTTGCCATGATAATTTTGGTTGCCATAAAAACAATGAATGATATTTTTTTTAATGTTAACGGGGTGGGTTGGAGGGCCTCGGTGCTACACTTGCCTCATTAGGGCGGAACTGTCAAAACAGCGGAAAATTGGACCTTCATTTTTTGTGCGCTGAACTTTTAAAAAAAGATAAATTTAATATTTGGCATTTGTTGCACGAGGATGGTTTTGAAGGGCGCATACAATTTATTGACTTTAATGCAAAGCAAACCTTTGGTAAACTCCGGTCGCTGCACGGCGACTGGACCACCTATGGCAGATTGCTTATACCCGAAATTATTAGAAGCAATATTGTACTGTATTTAGACAGCGACCATATTGAAACCGATATATTACAGTTTGCCGATATTGAATTTACTACCACCTTATCGGCAGTAAAAGAAGGTACCGTACATTAGGCATTGGAACGCCCCTTTTTTGTAGATAAACTTCAATGGCACCCCGAAACAAACTATTTTAATGCGGGGGTGCTGCTGATTAATCTTACAAAATGGCACCAGGATAATTTTCATATCCAACTCAACAAAATTTCGACCGAACATTCAACAGAATTTCTCTCGGCCGATCAAACCCTGCTGAATTTATTGGTAAAGGGCGACTTTTTTGAATTACCACGGAAACTAAATGTTCCATCATTACCACACAGGCACTCACCGGCCTACCCGGATGTCTCTACTAGCCATTTTCCAGGCTCGCCCAAACCCTGGGATATTTTTGGAATATTCATCCACTCGGGCTATCATAGATGGAGAAACTACACACCTGGCTATTGGCAAAAAAATTATAGCCGCCTCACTTTTGGTAAGCTAATTCGCACCTGGTATATCCGGAAAAACATCTTTAAAAAATATTAAATAAAAATGGCGGGGCTGGTGTTTATTTTACCGTAGCTAAAAGAAATAGCCGGAATATTTTCGTCATAATTCAGCCTGCATTTTTACCGTGGCTCACTTTCAATCTAACTTTTGTTGCTCCCTGCCACGGATAACCACCCGCTGTAAAATTTTGTTTTATTTTCTTATTATTTAAACGATGCCTTGTTTCAACTAAGTAAATGCAGGCTACTAATTAAACAATCAATTTTGTAAAGGCATACGTTAAATAAACAGCCCCGGAAAGTTCCCATCCAAACAACAGGGCAATACTTTTTATTTGCATTATTATTGATAGTGATACCTGCCAGTTTAATAACCACTTTTTATGAATAAGACAATATTATTGCTGCTACTGGTCGTTTGTAAGCATGCACCACTACTGGCGCAAGCCAAGTGTGGCTTCGACCAAAAAATGGAGCAGCTTAAAGCCGCTAGCCCCGAAAGCCGCCAGCAAATTGAAGCCACAGAACTTTTCATTCAAAAATATATTGCTGAAAATGCGCCTGGTTTACAAAAACGAAATACTACGGTGTATAACATACCGGTAGTTATACATGTAATGCATACCGGTGGCGCACCAGGTAGCATTTATAACCCGTCCGACACCAGGCTTACCGGCTTTATAAATTACCTTAACCAGGTATTTGGCGGCACTTACCCGGGCATGGAAGCCCCGGCCGATGGAGGCCCTGTAGTAAATATGGAACTGAATTTTGCATTGGCACAAAGGGCGCCCAATTGTGGGTACACCAACGGTATTAACAGGGTTGATGCTACCTCGTTACCTAATTATGTTGCTAACGGCGTAAATGCAAATACCACCAACGGCAGTACCGACGTTGCCTTAAAAAACTTTTCGCGTTGGAGCCCAAATGACTATTATAATATTTGGGTGGTAAATAAAATTGATGGTGCGGATGGTACTGCAGGGCAGTTTATTGCCGGCTATGCGTATTTCGCCGGTTCATCGGCCTCGTTGGATGGCACTGTAATGCTGGCCACACAGGCCATTGCAGGCAATAAAGTGCTACCGCACGAAATTGGACATGCATTTAACCTGTATCATCCCTTCCAGGGTTCAAACCTTAACACTACCTGCCCCACTAATGCCAACTGCACCAGCGAGGGCGACCGTGTATGCGACACTGACCCAATCAGTAATAATGTAAACAGCAACGGCGTGTATAATTTTTTGGCTCGTACGGGTGTAAACATTTGTACTAATACCGGTTATACCCGTAATACTGAAAAGAACTTTATGAGCTATACAAACGGTTTTACCCTTTTTACCAATGGGCAAAAACAACGGGTGCAGGCAGCAATGCAATTACCATCAAGGATTAACCTGGCAAATAGTTTGGGTGTAACACCCTGTGGAGCTGTAATTAATTTTCAACGGGCAACTGATAGCCGCATTGAGACTAGCACCGATACCACGCAGGAGTGCAGACCCTATACCGACTACAATTACCAGTTAACTATTGGGGCTGCACCTAATGCCAATGCAACTGCAACCCTTATGCTGGGAGGCACCGCTACCCGCGGTATCGATTACGAAGTGACCACGAATGGTAATTTTTTATTGCCCTCGCTGGCAATGGTTTTTGCTACAGGGGCAAGCGCGCCACAGCCCTTTATCATAAGGGTTTACAACGATGCGGTGATAGAACTTAACGAAAACATCACCTTTAAAATAAGTTTGAATAATGGGGGAGGAAATGCAACGGTAGGAACCAATATACCTGCCTTTTCCTTTACAATTATTAGTAACGATAACGTAGTAGTGGCGGCTGGGGTTACCACAACTAATATTGGTGCTCCTACTTTTAACCTTTCGCAGGCTGCTGGCGATGCCGTTTTTAACCCTAAGCAACAGTATAAAAAGGTGCAAATACTGTACAAGGCCAGCGAATTGGCAACCAACGGCGTTACGGCCGGATTGCTTACCGGTATATGGTTTAATATTTTGGCAAAAAAAAGTACCCGGCCTTTTGGTAACCTAACATTACAAATGGGGAGTACCACCGTAGCTAACCTGGTTGATGGCGGGGTATCTGTGATAAGGAACTTAGCAAAGGTAAAAAATGCCTTTGCCTATAACACGGTAGAAGGCTTTAATAATATAACCTTCGATCAGTCTTATAATTGGAACGGTACCGATAATTTGGTGGTGGAGCTTTGTTACGATAATGGCACCTTTGACGCTACACAGGCATCGGACTCAACGGCTGGATATTCTGATTGTGGTACTTGTTTTACCGGTAATATGTTTTTTCAGGATGGGCTTAGCTGTAGCGGCAGTTATACTGCGGTCAGTTATTTTGCCAACAACATTAAACCGCAAATAAAGCTCACCAAAACTGTTATTGGTACACCCATAGCCACGGCACTAAATACCACCAGCACTACCTCCATCGGCCCTTTTGATGAGGTGTTTTTTTACGATGCGATGGGTAAAGTAATTGCACGTTTAAAAAATCTTACTTCGTTTATTTATGGTTGTACTACCATAACCATTGATAGGGCAGGGGCCACAGTCTCCCCGTTTTGGAACAGCGCTGTATCAAACCAACTCTTGTCAAAATCAGTAAAAGTAATCTCGGCCAATAATACCAACAGCGGCAATTTTCAACTAACGTTATATTATACCGAAGCAGAAGTAGCAGCATGGCAAACGGCCACTGGCCGCAACTGGCAAAATAGCCTTTTGCAAGTTTGCAGCGTATCGGGCGGAAAGTTTATGCCGGATGTAACGCCTACGCAGCCATTACTTAGCCAGGTGGTATTGGCACCAGGTACCAAAACCAACGTTGGTGGCAACTATTCTATTAGCGCCGAATTTACCAACGCGGGCCCTGCCGGTTATGGTGTTGGCGTACCGGGCCTTGCTGGTTGCAACTTGCTTACATGGACGGGCGCTATCAACAACCTATGGAGTAACCCCCGCAACTGGAGTTGTAACCAGGTGCCTACCCCTAACGATATTATTTTGATACCATCGGGCAATCCCCACCTGGATATAAACTTTACAGTGGCAGGAAAATTAACCCTTAATACATCGGCTACTTTAACGATCAATACCGGTGTAATGCTTACTGTAACCGGGATTTCGAATGTGCCGTAGGAAAGTAAAAAGTAACAAGTAAAAAGTAACAAGTAAAAAGTAACAAGTAACAAGTAACAAGTAACAAGTAAAAAGTAACAAGTAAAAAGTAACAAGTAACAAGTAAAAAGTTTAAGGCGTCAAGTTTTATAATACAAAGCTTTTAGATACCAGCTAAAGTTTTTTATAGCATCGCCTGTTGCGTCGCAATCCGTTCATCTCTACAACATGTGGCATCAACCTGGTTTATTAAGGGGATTACTTAACAACGTTGCAGTTTTAGAGCTTCCTACCTCTCGCAAATAAAAATAAAGGAATAACTCCGTCTGTCAGGGTTTCAAACTCAGCTTGTATGAACTCCTTATTTTGTTCCCAATTGCAAACGGGAAAACCGCCTGGCCTGTTTCTGTTCCAACTTATAAAGCAATTAGCCAGGCAGCAAACCAACTGATGTCCTTCTGCAATAACTGTTATCAGGTAAGAGTAATAATAAGGGAGTTTTAAATTTTTAATTAGGTAAAACAAATAAAAACATCCCTCGCAATACGTCGCTACTTTACAAAGCAATTTCATTTTGCGACGTCTGAATATATATCAGTCTATAGCGCAACAAGTTATTAGTTTAATAATGCCTTATCGGTAATAAATAAAAGGCAGGCACAGGATAGATACACTAACTTAATTAGCGCAATGGCTTTGGCCAAAATAATGGCTGGTACATAACAACTTATTGCGGAGTGGCACCACTTAACTGCACTGCTGTTTGTGCTTTTATGTACCAATAAATAAAGCTGCCAAGTAAAATATAAGCTACTATATTAAACAAGGTATGATGATCGATATAGTTATAGTTCCATCGTTTTTCAACAGCGTATAAAAGAACAACCATGCGCAGGCAATTGATGCCCCAGATGCACGCAATACCAGCAGCAAACCATTGCATATTTTTTTTAAAAGATGCAAGGCTGGCCCAAACAAAGGCCGTCCAAAAACAAAAGAAATTAATGGCCAGGCAATCATACACCACCTCAACATACGATCGGCCCGGGGTAACAATTTTAAATGGTAGTGAAACCATTGCATCAAAACCCAAAAGATTGCATAACCCTGACGCCGAATATAAATATGAGTTTCGTAGCCACGAAATATAATTAAAATGATCGTGTAATAAAGGGCTGTAGAACTGGCCTTTTCCATCAGTTAACGCTATAAAGCCAAGATTACCATAATAAAGTCCAAGTAGTATAATTAAAAACAACGCAAGGTATTTTACATCCAATACCGACGACGCTTTGTTTTGTAAAGATTTGTTTGCCATAATAGCCAGGGTTGTTTTTAGTTTAAGACGGGCAATCACCGTTTTTGGTGGCATGCTACATTGCTATTGACAATAAATGTAGCGTATAAAAGCAATAAAAGCCGGCCGTGTTTAATTGCGAGGTTTATTTGAAATAATAAATTATAATTTATGAGTTGGTTGAAATAGGTGTTTAGTCAGGAGTTGGTAGTCGGGAGTGGCTAGTTGGGTGCCGCCGTTGGCTGAGCGTAGCCGAAGCCAACAGCAGGTTGTTATAACTAAAAGGTAATAATAGAAGAGGCAGGCTGCAACGACTAATAAAAACAGCTATAAAGCCCGGTTCCAGAATATCAGAACCAGATTACCGATAGTAATTAAAAAATGTTACGGGTGAACGTTTGGTGTTGGTCAATAAGTGGTTATTGTCCTATCTCTTCTTCAACTTATCAGCATACTTATGATACAATTGCATTGCATCGGGCGAAAGCTCTAAAAAGAAAACACCCGCTATCAGCAACAACGAGAACAGGCTGCTTTTTGAAATGATACCTACCCAGCCAGTTACATTACGAAGCAAAAAGAAAGATATGCCATATGCAGCAGAGGCAACCAGCAGCGTATAAAGTGTTTTGCGGGTAAAAGGTTGCATGTTAAACCGCCGCCGCAAAAACTCAAAACGGATACCATTGTACACGGTAAACGAAAACAACTCGGCAAAAGCCGAACCAATAATACCATAATTTACTATCAGAAAATAGGTAAGCGGTATCCTGAATATTAATAATACAATGCCGCTATAAAAATCAAATTTCCAAAAAGTGCTGGTAGCAATGATGGTACCGTTTACGCCGGTGCCGGCATCTACCAACCTGGCCATGCCCAAAACAAACACTACATATATGCCGGCCTGGTATTCGGGCTGTATTTTCATTACCACAAAGGCCTCATCTATATTTAGCCAGATGTTACAAAAAATAAATAGCGCCATCAGCAAAAGGTTAATACAGCTACGTTCGTAAATGCGGTTTATCTCTGTGTAATCCTTATCCTTCCATGCCTGTGCCAGCACGCCGGTGGTTATGCTTTGTATGCTTCGTTGCGGTACCTGCACCAGGTTGGCTGCATATTGCGCAAGGTTAAATACACCGGTACTACCCAATCCCTTTACACTTGCAATTATGAATGTATCGATGGTTTGCGCCACCACGCTTATGCACACACCCCCAAACACCAGCGACTGCAGCCCAAACATCTTCTTTTTAAACTTTAGGGTAACCCGGCTGGGCGAAAGCGTAAAATGTAGTTTTCCCAACCTTCTTAAATATATAAAAAGCACCAAAAAAATAATAAAATATACCAGTGTAAACAGCTTGATAAAAGTATCGAATGATACCACGTTGAAATAATACAACAATATAAATACCAGCACAATTAACCGCATAGCGGTTTCCTTTAAAAAATTACTGATAACCGTTTTGTGCAGGCTCCAGCAAAAGGCCTCCAGCACCGAAAAAAACAACATGCCAAAACCAAAGGGAAAAACGAGGTAATAATATTGAATGATGAGGGGAGAACGGGCCGTAAACTTTCGCACCACCAGTGGCTCAATTATATAGCCTACCAGCAATATCATACAAAAACCAAAAAACGATACCACCATGGCCCAGCTCATTAAATCGTTTTTGGTGTCTTCTACATTGTCTTTATAGTAAGGATAAAACTTGTAAACTATGGGTATAACACCAAGGCTGCCAAACACAAAAATGTTTTGGCCCAGGTCGTAAAATACCCTGGTTAAGCCAAATTGCTCTGGCGTAAAAGAACCATTGCGGGTAAAGAAATAAGTATTAATAACACCAATAAAAATACCTATATACACCAGTATACTACTTAAAATTGCCTGTTTGCGAATATTGGCCATTGAGCTAAATACTTAGTTTTAAAGTGTTGGTAAGGCTGCCACTTTTTTTATTTGTATGTAGAAATTTTTTTGAATGTCGGTAACCGACCAAATTTTTTTGAGCGTGGGAGTAAAATTAATTTTTTGCCATCGGGTTAATGGCAACAGAGTGGTGGCAGTGCCATCGTTTTGTAATGGAAGCTGCAGGTTAAAACCTTCTACGCAGTTGTTCCAACGGTAGTAAAGGGTTTTGTTTTTTAGCAGGTAATATTCCAGCACAGGTATTTCTATAGTTCGCAAGTATTGGCTGAATACTGTTGAAAAATCTATTTTACTCTCTGTTGAAATATATTCTTCAACCTGTTTTGACGTAACGGTTTGGTGGTAGAAAGTCATGTTTAAACCCCTTAATATTTTTCTAAATAACACATCGTTGTTTATTGAATGGCGAATGAGTTGCAGCATGTTTCCACCTTTATAATACATATCGCCACTGCCCTTTTTATTAACGCCATAGGGGCCAATAATTGGTATATTATTTTCTATGTTCTTTCGTGTGCCAACATTATATTCGTTAGCCGCTTTTACGCCATATTCGCTTTCGGTAAACAGGGTTTCGCTATAGTTGGTAAAACCTTCGTGCACCCACATATCGGCAATGTCTTTGGTAGTAATATTGTTGCCAAACCATTCGTGGCCACTTTCGTGCACAATCATAAAATCCCATTTCAGGCCCCAGCCCGTAAAACTTAAATCTTTGCCCGAGTAACCATTTTGATAATTGTTTCCATAGGCTATGGCGCTTTGGTGCTCCATACCTAAAAACGGCGTTTCAACCAATTTGTAGCCATCGGCATAAAAAGGGTAGGGGCCAAACCAATATTCAAAACTGCGCAGCATATTTTTCGCCTGCTTAAAATGAGATGTAGCTTTATCCAGGTTATATTCCAATACCCAATAGTTAAGGTCGAGTTTGCCTGCTTCGCCCAAAAGCGTGTCGCTAAAATTGCGGTAGCGGCCAATGTTCATCGTAACGCCATACGAATTGATGGGGTCTTTGACCTGCCACGTCCATAGCTTTTTTTTATTTTCAAGAATGGATATACCCATCAGCCTTCCGTTGCTTATGGCCGATAGGCCATCGGGTGCAATAATTTTTATCACCATGCCGCTATCTGGCTCATCGCTTTGGTGGTCTTTGCAGGGCCACCAAACACTTGCACCCAAACCCTGGCAGGCGGTGGCGACAAAAGGGTTTTCATTTGCGTCCTTCCTCCAAATCAGACCGCCATCCCACGGGGGATTAATGGCTTTTTTTGGTTTGCCATGATAGTAAACCGTCAGCTGGTTTTGGCAGCCACCAGAGGTTGAGGGTGCTGGTAGTTTTACGTCAACCAGGCAAACATTACCGGTATGTACAAACGAATATTTATTAAAAGCCGGGCCGGTTATGCTATCAACTATTAACGGTTGTTGAAGATCTATTTGAATAGTTTGCAGTGGAGAGGTGGCTAAAAAAGTGATGGTGTTTTTTCCCTCTATGTTACTTTTTGCCAAATCGGGCTCCACTTCCAGTTCGTATTTTATTACATCCCAACCCTGGCGATAGGGCGTTATACTACCCCGCAAAGTATCGGCATAAGTAAAACTAAATTTAGGAACCATTAATTGGGCATCGGCAAAAACAACTATCAGCAAACAACCGATTATTAATACATTGCCTCTGTAATTCATTTTTTAAAGGTAAGGGAAAGAATAGTTGACAAATGAAGGTGAAAAGTTTTGACCCGCTAAAGCGTTTGGTTTTTAAAAGCCTCTATATTACAGGCTTTGTAGGGCTGATGGGTTTGGGATGTACTTCCAAGTCACCATCAACCAAACAGGTATTTGCCTACAACCAAATAGAGGGTCTTGCCACCCTCGACCCTGCTTTTGCTAAAAACCAGGCAACCATGTGGGTTGCCCACCAGTTGTACAATACACTGGTGGAGGTTGACAGTAACCTCAACATGGTACCCTCGCTGGCTAAAAGCTGGACCATTAGCGCCGACCGCCTTACCTATACCTTTTACCTGAGACACGATGTTTACTTTCATGACAATCCCTTATTCGCCAATGGCAAGGGGCGAAGGCTAACTGCCGCCGATGTTGTCTACAGCCTCAACCGCATCCGCGACCCAAACACCGCCAGCAGCGGCGCATGGATTTTTAACAACCGGGTGGATACGTTGGGTGGCTTTACCGCTGTGGATGATACCACCTTTTGCGTAAAACTGCTTCGGCCGTTTCAACCCATATTGGGCATTTTGAGCATGCAGTATTGCAGCATTGTGGCGCATGAAGCGGTGGACAAATATGGCAAAGACTTTCGCAGTCACCCGCTGGGCACCGGCCCGTTTACCTTTCATTTTTGGGAAGAAGGGCAGGCGCTCATCTTACATAAAAATCAATACTATTGGGAAAAGGATACCGCCGGGCAACGGTTGCCTTACCTGGATGCGGTCAAAATATCGTTTCTGGACAGCCGGGCCACCGAGTTCCTTTCGTTTCAGCAGGGCCAACTGAGTTTTATTAACGACATCGATCCTTCGTTTAAAGATGAAGTGCTTACCAAAACCGGCACGCTACGGCCCAACTGGCAGGGCAGGATCATACTTAACAAACATCCGTACCTTAACACCGAGTATTTGGGTATTGTAGTAGATAGTACCAACCAACTAGTAAAGCAATCGCCTCTGCAATTGAAAGCTATTAGGCAGGCCATCAATTATGCCATTGACCGGCCGCGGTTAATGATGTACCTACGCAACGGCATTGGCACCCCCGCCGAACATGGTTTTGTACCGGCAGGCTTGCCCAGCCGCAATGCGGAAATGGTGAAAGGTTACACCTACCAACCCAATAAAGCAAGGCAACTGCTACGCGAAGCAGGTTTCGGTAGAGCAAATGAATTACCACAAATTAAACTAGTTACCATCCCCATTTATGCCGACATAGGCAGCTACGTAGCCAAACAACTGGAAGAGGTAGGCATACCCGTGCAGGTTGAGGTGGTGCAAAAAAGCCTGCTGCTGGAACAAACCGCCAAGTCGCAGGCCCTGTTTTTTAGGGGTAGCTGGATAGCCGACTACCCCGATGCCGAAAACTACATGGCCATGTTTTACAGCAAAAACCCCGCGCCACCTAACTACACCCGCTATAGCAACACCGCCTTTGATGTGCTATACAATAAGGCCCTACAGGAAACCAACGACAGCCTGCGTTTTGCCCTATACCGCCAAATGGACCAATTGGTTATTGACGATGCCCCAGTAGTACCCATTTGGTACGATATGGCTATACATTTGGTAAACAACAACGTGGTAAATTTTAGGCCCAATGCATTGAATTTGCTGGAGCTGCGGAGGGTAAGGTTGGAGTCGGGAAATGGTAGTAGGGAGTAGAGAGTGGAGAAATTATTTTGAATTTTAAATGCTATATTTTGAATTGTGAGTAGAGAGTGAGTAAGTTTTGAGTTGGGAGTGGTGAGTGGTGAGGGTCGAAATTATTTTGAATTTTAAATGCTATATTTTGAATTTTGAGTAGAGAGTGAGTAAGTTTTGAGTTGGGAGTTGGGAGTGGTGAGTGTCGAAATTATTTTGAATTTTAAATGCTATATTTTGAATTATGAGTAGAGAGTAAGTAAGTTTTGAGTTGGGAGTTGGGAGTGGTGAGGGTCGAAGTTATTTTGAATTTTAAATGCTATATTTTGAATTTTGAGTATAGAGTTAGTAAGTTTTGAGTTGGGAGTGGTGAGTAGAGAGTATGTTGGGTATTGATCGTCGATAGTTGATCGTTTGTGGGTTGGCAGGTCTGTCCTGCCGTGTGATGTGGCGGACCAGGACTGCCTGAGTAGTAAGAAAAACAGGGATGCTGTAATAGACAACTGATTAAACACCATAAAAATATTTGAGAAAATAAAGGGGATGATTAATAAGGATATGCTGGCGAGTTTATTAAATGATATTAATAAATTCAAAGTCCCTTAATACATAGCCGTGCTAACCGCTGGTTGTAAGCCAAAAATATTTTCAACAATAGGAATCAGGCGGTCGGCTCTAAAGTGTTTACAAGCAAAGGGAAAGAAATAAGGTTGACTGATTTTAAGGGAAAAATTATTTATAAAGATGTTTGGGCAACCCGGTGTGGGCCAGGTATTAAAAAATACCGGTATTTAAAAACTGTAAAAGAAATTTAGCGATAATGACCAGGTAGTATTTCCGGCGCTTTTCGTTGACGACAATGAAATGAGATGGAAAAATGCTATCAACAAAAGAAAGGCTAGCGGATTACAACTAATTATTGATAAAGCAAAATTGAACGATTATTATAAAACCTCTATTCCAAGGTAAATATTGATAAACAAGAAATTTGAACTGCTATTTTTAAATGCTTTATTGCCTTGGGAAAAGCGAACGGATAAAATTATTAGTAGCCTTTTGAATAAATAGATTTGATGGTGTTTCAAAAGTACTTAGGTATAAAAGGGTAGGAAATGACCTATGTAATTAATTAAAATCAAAACCGAAAAAGCAATTGTTTGTGAGGTACTTAACAATAGAAGAAATGACATTTGTCTTGCGCTTTAAAGAGGCATCCAATTATTGGTAGTTAATATATATTTTCACAAAAACGATACGGTGTAAGGGCTTTTTTTGATAAATAATTCTAAAACCTACTTATGAAACTATTTACTGGATTACTACTTTTCATATTTTATGCTATGAGCTCCATCGCACAGGTGAAAACGTTTAAAATTAATGGGCAGGTAAAAGGCATTGTTAATGGTAAAGTGTACCTATATGCTGATAATTTTGACCGTAAATACTACGCCGGTACCTTAACTGTGGATTCTGCCATTGTTACAAATGGGCAATTTGAAATTAAAAGAATAGTGGTTGACAGTAACACTTATCCTTACAGGTTTCTCTTTCAAAATGACACATTTGAGGGTGTTACGGACCTTGTTTTTATAACGCCCCGTAATCAAACTGTTTTTGTAGATACAATTAACGAGTACATTGCGCCGCGAATAGATGGCTCTGCAATACAAAATGAGCTGAAATTGGAATTTAACGGGGCGTTTAGGGAGTTTGTAATTGAAGTAAATGACTTAAATAATTTTGAGTATGGTTTGTTTAGAAATTTTGGGAATGATATACCAAAAGAAGATCTCCTGACTGTAGACAGCAGGAGAAAAATTGTTTCATCCAAATCAGATTCTCTTTTTATTAAATATGCAGCCAAACATTCTGCCTCTTATGTTACTTTATGGAAGCTGATTGAGAGATTTTGTGCCAACGGTTATAAGGAGGAATATTATGAAGTTTATAGTTTGTTATTGAATGAAGTAAGGAACTCCGTGGCGGGAAAGCTTTTGCTTAACGATATTTATGCTGCAAAAGCACTTTCGCTTAACAATGTTTTTCCCAGCCTAACCTTAAAAAACAACGCCTCTGAAAAGGTAATTTTGAATGCGGCTGATTTAGCAAACAAATATACCCTGGTCGATTTTTGGTTTAGTAGCTGCAGCCCCTGTTTAAAACAGTTTCCGGTTTACAAATCACTTTTTAAGGACTATGGCGCGCTGGGATTTGCAGTAGTGGGCGTGTCTGTTGATAGAAGTAAGGATATTGATATGTGGAAAAGTGTTGTAGAGAATAGACATCTTGATTGGGATCAATACCTGGATGAGAATGGAACAATAGCTACGTCATATCGTGTTTCTTCCTTTCCAACAAACTTTTTGTTAGATAGCAAAGGAATAATAATTGCCAAAAATATATCCCCCATATCCTTAGAACTTCTTTTAAAAACGAAGCTTAAATTGGAGAATATCTATGATAGATTAACAATTACTGAACCTGAATAGTGGCCGGCAAATTTGTTTTGTAGATAGAAAAGCACGGATGACCCCGGTTGCTATGCGCATGGCAGCCTGCCAGTAAAGGCCAATGCTTTTTATGCTTTAAAATGAGAAAGCATTTTACTATTTAACCGGTTTGCTTTTATTTCTGTAATTGGCAAAGCCAAAAACTAAAAAGTATAAAAAGATATTTTGAAAATTGTGCCTAAAAATTTTTTCATTTTTAGATCGTCCGCTTTTTGTCCTTTGTCTAAAATTGGGTTTTATGCTAACCGACAATTTCCTTTACTCTTTTTCGTGAAACAAAAAATCACTAAAATCCCCTTGCCAAAATCGCCCTCCCTCATTATATTTACCCATGACCAATCCACGCCAAATACTGCAATCGGTTTTCGGGTACAACGAATTCAGGCACAACCAGGAAGCCATCATAACCGATGTACTGGCCGCTAAAGACACAGTGGTATTAATGCCTACCGGCGGCGGTAAAAGCCTGTGCTACCAGGTGCCCGCATTATGTATGGATGGATTAACTATTGTGGTAAGTCCACTCATAAGCCTGATGAAAGACCAGGTAGATGCGCTGAAGCTAAATGGCATAAGTGCGGCTTTTCTCAACAGCAGCCAGCACCACGCCGATCAGCAACAGGTGTTTGACCAAATACGCAGCAAGCAGCTAAAATTATTGTACCTAGCACCCGAGCGGCTCATGGGCAATGCCGAAGGGTTTATCAACTTTTTAAAAACCATTAACGTAGCGTTGTTTGCCATTGATGAGGCGCATTGCATTAGCCAGTGGGGCCACGATTTTAGGCCAGAATATTTGGTATTGGGACAGTTAAAAACTCACTTTGCTGCCATACCAATAATTGCATTGACCGCCACAGCCGATAAGGTAACCCGCGGAGATATTGTGAGCCAACTAAACCTGCAAAATTTTACTTTATACGAAAACAGCTTTAACCGTCCTAACATTTACTATTACGTAAAATCGAAAAGTGATTATTACAACAACCTACACGACTTCCTTACACAACACGCTAACGATAGCGGCATTATTTATTGCCTTAGCCGGGCAAGTGCCGATAGGTTGGCCGACGACCTGGTGAACGATGGGTTTAAAGCTGCAGCCTATCACGCAGGGCTGGATAAAAAATTGAAAGATGACCGCCAGGAAATGTTTCTGAAAGATGATGTTAGAATTATAGTGGCCACGGTGGCCTTTGGCATGGGCATCAACAAAAGCAATGTGCGTTTTGTGGTTCATGTCGATCTGCCTAAAAACATAGAAGGCTACTACCAGGAAACTGGTAGGGCAGGCCGCGATGGATTGCACAGTGAGGCTGTGCTATTTTATGGCGCAGGCGATGTAATGAAGCTAAAGAAATTTGCTACGATTGAAGACAACCCCGGGCAAACCCGCATACTACAACAAAAGTTACAGAAGATGACCGGCTTTTGCGAAACCCGCCAGTGTCGCCGCAAATACCTGCTCAACTATTTTGGCGAACAAGCGCCCGACGATTGCGGTAGCTGCGATGTTTGCATTAACAAACCTACGCTACACGATGCCACGATAGAAGCACAAAAAGCACTTAGCGCAGTGGCCCGTTTAAATGAAAGATTTGGCGTGGGTTATGTAACCGATGTGCTATGGGGCGCCAATAGCGAAAAAATTAGAGCCGAACACAAAGCACTAAAAGTATATGGTGTAGGAAAAGATAAGAGCAAGGACGAATGGAAGTACTACCTCCGCGAATTGATGCAGGCTGGCTATCTTGTACAGTCAGATGACGAATACCCTATATTGAAGCTAACGGAAAAAAGCTGGCCCGTACTAAAACAAGGCGAAAAGGTTTTTTTGCCCAAACCTTCTGTACTAAGGACTGCCCGAGACCCCGAAGTATTTCAGCAACACCCCTACGAAAAGCCGTTGTTTGAAAACTTAAAGCATACACGCAACCAATTGGCACACCATCAAAACGTGCCCGCCTTTCATATACTAAGCGATAGCAGCCTGCTGGACCTCGCCACCTACCTGCCCGCCTCATTGGCCGACCTTTCGTTAATTTCAGGTTTCGGCGCTTTTAAAATTGAAAAATATGGCCAGCCGTTTCTTAATGAGGTGATAGGTTACTGCGCATTGCATCAGCTTCAAAGCCGCATTAATCTAAAGCAGCCAAAACGGCAACGTAAGTCGGCCGCACCCTCATCGTCCGATACAAAAAGAACATCGCTCCACCTTTTTAAAGAAGGAAAAACGATTAGCGAAATTGCTACCGAACGGCAACTTTCTCCCGGCACAATAGAAAGCCACCTGGCCGAATTTGTTACCAGCGGCGACCTTGAGTTAGACGCTGTGGTACCAATCCATAAGCAGCAAGCTATAGAAAAGGCGGCCGGTATTTACGGTAAGCTAAGCCTTAAAACGCTTAAGGAAAATTTACCAGAAGAGATAACATATGGGGAGATTAAGATGGTGTTGGGGAGGCAATAGGGAGTGGTGAGTGGTGAGTGGTGAGTGACGAGTTGTCAGTGATCGTGAAACGTGAAAGGGGGTATGGTAGCGGGCAGTGAGTACAGTAATCAATCGCTGGTGGGTAATAGAAATTATTAATCAGTAAGATAAAGCGATTTCGTATTCCAAATGCTTTATGGTTGCAGGTTAAATGATTTTAAAGCTTTGTTTGGGAAAATTATTAAATGAATTTAAACATGCTGTAAAAGCCGGTTTGGTAACAATGCCGGTTTATCGGTTATTAAATGATTTGACACCTGGATTAGGGAAAAATATTTTGAAGCAAGCGCAATTGAGTAAATAATTTTAATTTTTGCAGTAAACTGTTTTTTGGTTAGGTATGCAATAATTATTGAAAAAGCCGCTAATGTCGGATATGGTGTAAATGTGCCAGATTTGCCAGGTTGTGATAGTATGGGTAGTACAAGGAACAAAGCTTTGATTGACATTGCTGTAGCTATTAAATTTATTTCAAGGGGATGAAACAGGAAGGTCTGCCCTTTCCGCTGCCCACATGCGAGGCGAAAACCTTTTAGAACAACTTGCATGAAATACCTGGTCATATGGCCAAAAACAATTCTTTTGAGCGCCAATTAATTTGATTTCTTAAGTATGGATCTAGTGCAGGTAACTGATACTTTACTGCCTGATAGAGATGAGCACATTTAATGGTCACCAGGTTTTTTTAGATCCACCTGATCGTTTTATCAATAGCGACAACCAATCCCTGACCGGTTTTATCAGACCAAAAGGGTCCTTTTTTAAGTAGCAAAAAATTTGTCCATAAGTAATTATTGATCTATCAGTTTCGTTTGTGGCACCCAACAAAAAAGCCGCATCGTTAAATGCGGCTTTTTCTATCAAATAAAAAACTCAATGATTTTTCTTCAGCTTATCCTTAAACACCTTTTCAAACTTCTCTAATTTGGGTCTGATCACATAGCGGCAATACATTTGACCGCCGTTTTGATTATAGTAATTCTGGTGATAATCCTCTGCCGGATAAAAATTGGTCAATGGTTCTATACTGGTTATTACCGGGTTTGGCCAGGCGCCCGATTTATCAAGCGCGACCTTATATTTTTGAGCAGTTGCTTTTTCAGCTTCTTTTTCATAAAAAATAACGCTGCGGTATTGCGGGCCTACATCGTTTCCCTGTTGATCAACTGTAGTGGGGTCGTGCGTTTTCCAAAATACTTCCAGCAACTCGTCGTAGCTTATTACCGATGGGTCGTATACCAGTCGGGTAACTTCAACATGTCCACTGGTTTTACTGCATACTTGCTCATAAGTTGGATTTAATATATGGCCACCGCTGTATCCGCTGGTTACTTTCAACACTCCTTCCAATTCTTGAAAAACTGCTTCGGTACACCAAAAACAACCCGCACCAAACACAGCAGTGTCAGTTTTTCCAGAAGGCATATTATTTATTTTAGCAGTACCTAACGTGGTTGAATTGTCCCGTAAAGCGCAGGAAGTTAGGCTAAATCCAATAAGAGCAAATAGCGTAAAATATGTATTCATGCAGTATTTATTTTCTGGTTCAAAAGTCGGCACAACGCATGGCATAAAAATGATAAAATTAAGACCTTAACGTTAAAATTGTGCCGACCGGATTTACATAAACAAGTGTTAATTAGCCTTGCCTGTAAACCCGACAATATATGTAAAAAGCCACACTGTTTAGCCGATTAGCTGTCAAGATAACCAACATTATATTTGCGGCAAACTCTTATGGCAAAAGATTAACAATTAATATCGGGAGCCAAAGTTTAATGAATAGTAAAACTGCTTTTTTGGCTTTTTTTGTGTAAATTCTTATCTGTCTCATTGTAAACTAATTTAACATAATGGCCTATGGTTCATTTGCCCACCTTAATTGAAGACCTTGCGCTAATACTTTGTGCCGCAGCAGTAACCACCTTGCTGTTTAAAAAATTAAAACAACCTGTTGTATTGGGATATATACTAACCGGATTACTGGTAGGTCCCAATTTTTCGTTATTCCCTACTGTCAGCCATATTAACGATATAAAAATATGGGCCGAAATAGGGGTTATTTTTCTTTTGTTTAGCCTTGGGCTTGAGTTTAGTTTTAAAAAATTGGCCGAGGTAGGCGGCACGTCGGCTGTTTCGGGCATTTTTGAGATTGGTGCCATGATGGGCCTGGGGTTTTTTACCGGCCAATATCTTGGGTGGTCGCTTATGGATAGTATTTTTTTAGCGGGAATTATTGCTATTTCTTCCACCACCATTATTATACGGGCATTTGGTGAACTGCGGGTAAAAAATCAAAAATTTGTCGGCTCGGTATTGGGCATTTTAATTATAGAAGATATAGTGGCCGTACTGCTGTTGGTGTTTTTAAGCACCATATCGCTAAAGCAACAATTTGAAGGGTTTGCTTTTTTTCTTTCTATAATAAAATTGTTGTTTTTTTTATGCCTGTGGTTTTTAACCGGTATATACTCGTTGCCCACCGTGCTAAGGGCCGGCAAACGGTTTATGAACGATGAAACGTTGCTGGTAGTAAGTCTCGGACTTTGTTTTTTAATGGTAGTATTGGCCGCCAAGGCGGGATTTTCGGCTGCTTTGGGCGCCTTTATAATGGGTTCCATATTAGGCGAAACCGTGTTGGCCGAAAGAATTGAACACCTGGTAAAATCACTAAAAGACCTTTTTGGGGCGGTATTTTTTGTTTCGGTAGGTATGTTAATGGATCCTGCCATATTGGTTCAATACGCATGGCCGGTACTACTTATAACCCTGGTAGTAATAGTTGGCAAAACCGTAAACGTTACTATTGGTTCGCTGTTATCGGGGCAGCCGCTAAAGCAATCGTTACAAACGGGTTTTAGCATGGCGCAAATAGGCGAGTTTTCTTTTATCATTGCAAGTTTAGGGGTAAGTTTACAGGTTACAGGTAACTATTTGTATCCAATAGCCGTTGGGGTATCGGTAATTACCACCTTTACCACGCCCTATATGATAAGGCTGGCCGAGCCATTGTACCAATTTATTGAGCGGGTATTACCCAAAAAGTGGATCACCAACATAAACAGGTATAGCGCAGGCGCCCAAACCATACAGGCCGAAAGCGATTGGAAAATTGTGTTACGGTCGTACCTGTACCTCATTATTACCAACTCCGTTATTATTGTGGCACTAATATTTTTATCAAGCATATACCTTTCGCCTTTTATCATACGCCAAACAGGAAACCCTTTATTGGGGCAAATCTTATCGGTGACTATTATACTCATTATAATGTCGCCTTTTATTTGGGCGCTTACCGTAAAAAAAATGAGCGGCCATGCCTACACTAATCTTTGGCTGGATAATAAATACAACCGTGGTCCATTGGCCATGCTGGAGGTACTGCGCAATGTGCTATCGGTAGTGTTTTTATACGTGTTGCTTAGCCGCTTTTTTAACCAGGCAATATCGTTTTTTGTGGCGTTGATTGTGATGGTGGTAGTACTGGTGATTTTTAAAAAACGAATGCAACATTTTTATAATCGCATAGAGCGCCGGTTTTTAACAAACTTAAACGATAAGCAAAAGATTGAAGGGGTAGATGTGAAGAATAACATTTCGCCCTGGGATGCTCACCTTGCCTATTTTAGCATAAGCCCCAACGCGGTTTACATTGGTAAAAAATTAAGAGAGCTTGCCTGGCGCGAACAGTTTGGCATTAATATAGCCCGTATAGAAAGAGGTAAAACAGTGATAGATGTTCCGTCGCCAGATGCAATGTTGTTTCCCTACGATAAGATAGCGGTGATAGCTACCGACGACCAATTGGAACAGTTTAGAAAAGTGGTGGAGCCGGTGCTTGATAACCTTGAATTTACAGGCGAAAAAAAGGAGGTGTCGCTCAACAAAATCATCATTGACAATCACAACCATTTGCGCGGCAAAACCATTCGCAACTCTCGCATTCGCGAAATGACCAGTGGGTTGGTGGTTGGTATTGAGCGGGGAAACAATCGGATTTTAAATCCCGATTCTACTACCGAGTTTGAGTGGGAGGATGTTGTGTGGATTGTGGGCGACCGAAAGAAGATTCAAAAGCTAAATGCGGATGGGTAGGGGGAAGTTTTATGTTGAATTTTAAATACTAAAATTTGAATGTAGAAAAGAGTGTGGTGAGTGGTGAGTTATAGGTGGTTTATTGTGAATGGTGAGTGATTATAATTGCGAAACGTAAAAGGAAAAAACATCCCTGGGCAAGCGGCCCAACAGGTTGATATCAAAAAATGAAAGGTATAAGCATCTCTGGGCCAGCGGCCCAACACGTTTGTAGCAAAAAACGTAAAAGGTAAAAACATCCCTGGGCCAGCGGCCCAATACGTTGGTAGCAAAAAACGTAAAAGGTAAAAACATCCCTGGGCCAGCGGCACAACATGTTGGTAGCAAAATATTGTGTGTTTTATGTTGAATTTTAAATGAAAATTTTGAATGTAGAGAAGAGTGAGGTAGTTTTTATAATACCACCGGTGGTTTTGATGCAATCTTCGTTGCCTGCCCAACTGGTGTCAGCCAGGCAAGCGTCGAAATCACTTCATCAATTGTAAAAAGGGCATCTTAAGGTTGAAATAATAAATTTGGTAACTAAACTTCAATAACCTCCCACCAAAATTTTTCGATCAAAGTTCTTTTTCTAAATTCATAGAAAAGATTTGTGTTGACGGTAATATTAAATTGAAATATCCTGAACGTTATGGCTTCAATTTTTAATAAAAATATACTTCCCGAATTTGAAAGCGTAAAAGATGATGATGAAGAAATTCTATGGACTGATAAGCCAACGTTTATTCCGTACGCAATTACCGGACTTGCTTCTGGATTTGGGATTTTAATTTTTGTTGGTATTTCTTACGCCATGGTCAAGAATGCTGACAGTGAAGGCTACTTTGGAGATTTATTTATTTGGTTTATGATAATACCGGTTGCCTTTTTCCTTTGGGGTTTTCTACAAAAGTTATTTTTATCCCCTAATACAAATTATGCCTTTGCTAACAAAAGAGAATGTCCATTCGCTATTTGGTACACTCAATGCTGAATATAAAAAGATGATAAAAAAAACTGAATAAAATTACCAACAGTACAATAGTGCGACCGCTATGGTCATAAAGGCAGGCGGGCAACGACTGTTGAAAACAGCTACAAAGCCCGGTTACATAATACTAGAACCAGCCTGGGCATAGTCATTAATTTTTGGATGTAAGAGGGTAATGTTTTAAGATATAAATCGGGGCGATAGATTAAGATACCGTTTTAAAAATGAAGCGTAAAGGAGGTGGCCTGCCCTTCAATAGATTGCAACTGAATATTGCCTTTGTGCACCATCATTATTTGTTTGCTGAGACTTAGCCCTATTCCGCTGCCACTTTTTTTTGTGCTAAAAAAGGGAATAAAGATTTTTTCCTGTACTTCGGGCGGTATGCCGCATCCATTATCGGCTATTTTTATTATTACTTTATTATTGGGGCTATACCATGCCGATAGTACAATCCGGGCTTCGGTTTTGTCCTTTACTGCCTCAATACTATTAACCAGCAGGTTAATCAATACCTGCTCAATCAGGTTTACATCGGCCTCAAGCAGTACGTCGGTATCTTTTAAAACAATGTCTAACTCAATCTGCTTTTTATCAAGCGTTGGCTGCATTAATTGGTACAGGTTCTCAAACAGGTCGCGTACCAATATTTTGGAAAGGTTGGGGGTAGTAATTTTGTTCAGGTTACGGTAGGTTTCGGCAAATTTTAGCAGTCCTTCACTTCTTCGTTTAATAGTGTCAATGCCAATTTCAAGATCGTCGAAATTGCCATTGCTATTGTCTAGTTGCCCAATGGATTCGTGCAGGCGTTGCTTTAGCGTATTGGCCAGCGAGCTTATGGGCGCTATAGAATTCATGATTTCGTGGGTCATAACATTTAGTAGTTTTTGCCAGGCTTCCGACTCAGTTTCGTCCAATGCCTCATTAACATTTTGAAATGCCACCAGCTTAAACTTTTCGCCGTCGGTCATAAAAGCAGTAGCCGAAAGCAATACTTTAAAGCTCGATTTTTCGAGTTTAGCAGTGCCCACCCGCGTTTCGCCGGGCTTCAATTCGCTTATTTGCTGATACAATATTTCATCGCGTTTTTGCAGGGATTGTACCGTTTTCAAGTAGGGCAGCTCCAGCATCTTTTTTAATGAATCATTCATCCAAACCACGGTGCCATCTTCCATTTTGTACGATAAAATGCCGGTGTTAACCAGCTCCAGTATTTTTTGCAGGTACTGGTATTGGGTCTCCTTTTCTTTGCTAATGATTTTAAAGGTGGAATTGATTTGGTTAAAACCTTTCCTGAGTTCTTTTAACTCAACAGGCGCATGCTTTACATCAAAGCTGCGGCTGAAGTCGCGATAGTGTACCGACTCTACAAACTGGTTCAGTTCGTTATAGGCTTTTTTATGAAATTTATAAAACTCAACCACCAGGTAAATAATTGCTATGCAAAAAAGGAACACGTAAATAAATTGTTTATTTACCAGCAGCCATGCGGTGGCAACTAACACGGCAAACAGGAGTACTACCCGCCAGGCTATTTTCCATTCAAAGCTTTTAAACATATGAGGTGTATACAATTTTAATGGTTTATTGGTAACCTGTTTTTATCTATTAACTTTTGTTGCATTACCCAAAAATCATTAAATATCGTATTTGCTTAATCGCCTGTACAATGCTGTTCGGGTAATGCCCAGTTCTTTAGCCGCCTTTGAAATGTTGCCATTATTTTTTTCAATCACTTTTACAATGGTACTTTTTTCTACCTGGTCTAATTTTAACGCTTCGGGCTCATCCTCATTTTTGCGGCTGCTTTCTATAGGCGAAAAAATAATATCATTTTCTTCTAACAGGTCATTTTCGGCCATAATTATTGCCCTTTCAATGGAGTATTGCAGTTCCCTAACATTGCCCGGATAATGATACTGTAGTAATTTTTCCTGCGCAGTTTTACTTAGTTCAAGGCTCGTTTTTGAATACCGGGCGCTATACATTTTCATAAAGTGAGCGGCAAGCAACAGTATATCATTTCCTCGTTTTCGCAAGGGGGGCACTGTTATTTCAACTGTGTTGATGCGATATATTAAATCTTTTCTAAACCGGTTTTCGTTGGCCAGTTGCTGCAATGGCAGGTTGGTAGCGCATAGTAACCTGATGTCAATATTTTTTGGCTCATTATCGCCCAGGCGTAACACCTGCCGGTTTTGCAATACGCTTAATAGTTTGGCTTGCTGGTGTAGGGATATATTGCCGATCTCATCCAAAAAAAGGGTACCCCCATTGGCCGCTTCAAACCTGCCCGTTCGGTCGTCGCGGGCATCGGTAAAGGCTCCTTTTTTATAGCCAAACAATTCGCTTTCAAACAGCGTTTCGGTAAGGGCTCCTACATCCACCTTTACAAAAGGTTTATTAACCCGTGCACTTTGCTCATGTATAGCTTTTGCCACCAGGTCTTTTCCTACGCCATTTTCGCCCAGTATTAAAATGTTGGCATCGGTAGGGGCAATCTTTTCTATTTTATAAAAAATACTTTCCATTGTTACCGATGCGCCAATAATAGCAGACCTGCTGTTGTGCCCACTGACAGCAGCAGCGGATGCAGCCCGCGTGCCTTCTTTATTGTTGAGCGTATCCCTGATAGTGGCTATCAGCTTTTCGTTGTGCCATGGCTTCACTACAAAATCGGCTGCACCTTCTTTTAGCGACCTTACCGCAAGGTCAATATCGCCATAAGCAGTTATCATTACTACGGCTACATCACTCTTAAATAATTTTATTTTATTAAGCCAAAAAAATCCTTCGTTACCTGTGTTGATTGAACTGTTAAAATTCATATCCAGCAGTATCAAATCAAAGGCATGTTTGGCTAAAAGGTCGCGAAGGTTTTCGGGGTTGGGTTCGGTCATTACAAAGGTGGCTTCCCTTTTTAATAGCAACCTTACCGCGGTCAGTACATCGGGGTCGTCGTCCACAATAAGTATAGATGCATTTTTTAGCAGCATGAAGTTCAAGTTAAAGTTGATGGTTGCAAACTATTATAATTTGCTAACACGACGGTATCGTTTATTTAGTTATTTGATAAGCGGCTTGTAACGGGTGTATCAAAAGCGTACACTATTTGTATCGCCTGCGTACAATGCAACAATAGTAAAATTTTAAAAGTGTTGATAGTGAGCTATTTAAGAATTGGCATACAATTGCCTTAGTATTTGCTACCGAAAAAAATAACTGGCTTTGCATAAAAAAATTAGCAGACAAAATAACATAGCACGTGGATAGGATTATTAAAAAAAAGAGATGGACTGTAAAAAAAGTTGTAACCATAGCGGCTATGGCAGCAGTTGTTGCACTGATTGTTTCCAGCTTGTATTTCACTTCGGGAAAAAGCCGCCTAAATGTAAATACCGGGCGTATCACTGTAACCCAAATTGCCAATGGGCCTTTTAAAGAATTTATTCCGGTAAATGGGGTGGTGCTGCCTGTAACCACTATATACCTTGATGCGGTGGAAGGCGGTAGGGTAGAAGAAAAATATGTGGAAGATGGCGCTACAATGACCAAAGGCCAACCCATACTAAGGCTTGCCAATACCGACCTTGAGTTGGGATTGGTAACACAGCAAACCAATGTATACAATCTGTTAACGCAAATGCAGATATCGAACAACGCTGCCCAACAAAATACAGTGGTTAAGCTAAACCAGCTAACCGATGTGGAAAGCCAGTTTATGGAAGCGGAAAGGCTATACAATCTTAATAAAACACTACTTGATCAAAAGGCGATAGGTAGACAGGAATTTAAACAGGCTGAAAACAACTATAATTATTACCTGAAAAAATATAAGCTGGCCCAGCAGATATTAAACCAGGACTCATCGAGCAACCTGCAACAGGTTAAACAGGCGCGACAGTCGTACGAAGGATCGCAGAACGCATTGAACGTAATGCGTAAAAAAGTGGGCGACCTGATAGTAAGAGCGCCGGTGGATGGTCAGCTTACATCGCTTGATGCGGAGATTGGTCAGCAAAAAAATAAAGGTGAACGGCTTGGACAACTAGATGTGGTAACAGGTTTTAAAGTTCGGGCTGATATTGACGAGCACTACATTACAAGAATATTTACCGGGCTAAAGGGAGATTTTACATTGTCGGGTAAAACCTATAACCTCACCATTAACAAGGTATATACGCAGGTAACCAATGGCCGTTTTCAGGTAGATATGATTTTTAATGGCGAGGTGCCGCAAAGTATTCGTCGCGGACAAACGTTGCAGGTAGGGCTTGCCCTGGGCGATGAAACAAAAGCACTTCTGCTGGCCAAGGGTGGATTTTTTCAGCAAACGGGCGGTAACTGGATATTTAAAGTTTCGGCCGACGGTAAAAGTGCCTACAAGGTTGATGTACAACTGGGCCGACAGAACCCTGATTATTATGAGGTAATGTCGGGGCTGACGCCTGGCGACAAAGTAATAACCTCCAGCTACGAAACCTATGGAACCATGCAGGAACTGGTGCTGAAATAGTATGGTTAAGTAGGCTTGTGCTGATGCTGTTAGTAGACGACGTTGCTACTATTAATAAAAATAAAAAAGATTAAAACAATAGATATGAAAAAGTTGATCACCCTGTTACTATTGCCGTTGGCAGGTTTTGGTTTTATTTTGGCAAATGGATGCCACCCGGTAGTGTTGGGCAAAA
>Ga0105048_10000202_pt1 | contig 84742 bp, 63 predicted proteins | sample MAT05_FD_78382 | JGI IMG/M metagenome (GOLD analysis project Ga0105048, IMG submission 78382) | Freshwater microbial communities from Lake Fryxell liftoff mats and glacier meltwater in Antarctica - MAT-05 | ecosystem: Environmental > Aquatic > Freshwater > Ice > Liftoff microbial mat | place...
GGCGACTTGGTTCGCGATCTGGCGATCAACCCACGGGCACAACAGAACCTCATCCTGCTGGCCCGCCACGCCGTACACCCACAAACCTTTGGACTGCCAGAATCCCCAACCCACCAAGACCCATGACCCTTCGACCCTTTCCCGTCGCGACACGCCGGTCCACTGCGGAATCCGGGTGGCTCCGATCTCGTCCTCCAGGCGGCTGACGCCCATGATGCCTCTCGTGCAGAGGCTGACTCTTTTCGTCGCCGCGGCCTTGCTCCCTTGGACGATGGTGGCCGCCACGCCTCCCTGGCTCACCGTGGCCGTCTTCGACTTCGAGTCGAAAGACGAGCCCTCCAATTCCTGGGGCGCCAAGATTGCCTCCCTCGTTCATGCCCAGCTCTCCACCGATCCCGAACTCATCACCGTGGAACGGGCCGAAATCGCCAAGATCCTCAGCGAACACGAACTGGGGCTATCGGGTGTGACGGCTTCGGACGCGAGTGCCAAAACGGGTCAATGGCTCGGCGCCAAGGTCCTGGTGACGGGGCGAACCTTCAAGGCGGGCAACCAGACGGTGGTGGTCGCCAAAATCATCGGCACCGAAACCAGCCGCGTATACGGCGAATTAGCCAAGAGCGAACGCGACGACGACCCGACCGTGGTGTCCGAAAAAATCGCGCGGAAGATCCTCCGAACCCTCCACGAGAAGCACGAAACGCTTGTGGCTCCCGTTCGATCCGAAGAACAACGCCTCGAGTCTCTGGTGCGGTCCCTCGAGAATGGACCTCGCCCCACCTTGGCCGTGCGCATCTCCGAGAACCACATCGGCGCTCCTGCCACCGACCCCGCCGCTGAGACGGAATGGATTCGAGTGCTCCAACGCGCTGGATTCACCGTGCATGACCGCCAATCCAAGGAGCCTGCCGACCTCACGCTGGGTGGCGAAGCCTTCAGCGCGTTTGGCCTGCGCAAAGGCAACCTTGTCGCCTGCCGGGCCCGGCTCGAGATCCGCATTCACGAAACCCGCTCCGGCCGACTTCGTCTCGCCGACCGGCAGACCAGTGTTGCCCTCGATATCGCGGAGCCCATCGCCGCCAAAGCCGCCCTTCAAGAGGCGGCTCTGACCCTCGCGGAACGCGTCCTTCCTCGCCTGACGCCTTGACCGGCCCGTGAACACCCCAGTCGAAACGCCCATAACCCGCGGGATCGACAGCCCCTGTCCCGCCCCGCCCAAAAAGTGCGGCCCGTGGGAGTTCGCCAGAAAGGGCAGGGCTTGGCCTGCCGTCATCCTTGTTATGGCGCTGATCCTGATCGGGCGGCCTGCACCCACCCGTGCCGAACAAGTGCGCATCGCCCTGCCGCGTCCGGTCGTGTCAGCGGCCGATGACGCCGCAGGCCGTGCCGTCTTCGAACAAGCCGAACTTTGGCAGTCCGTGCTCGCCCTCGAACTCGCCAGGTCCGATCTGTTCGAGGTCGTCGAACGCGACGACCTGCCGCGCCTCTTCCAGGAATGGGAGCACGCCCGATCTCTCGGTCCGACGAACCTCGCCTCCGCCCCGGGCTGGCTGGGTGCCGACGCCCTACTGCTCACCACGGGCACCTTCACCCAGGGATCAAAGTCCTGCTGAGCTCCCTCCTCTGCGACCGTTCGGTCGACGATCTGGATCTCGCTCTCGACCTCGCGGCAGAGATCGGCGCGCTGTACCCCGCTTACCGGGGCCCGGCCTGGCGATTCCTCGCCGACCACGCCCCGCCCGATCGCCGCCGTCAAATCCGCGAACAGATCATTCAGGAGCTTCCCGGGAGCTGGGAGGCGAAGCTTTCCAACACGGAACGTCTCGCCGAACTCGTCGAATCGCATCAAGACCAGTCGGACCCGGGAAAGGCGATCGAGCTCGCGCGGAATTGGATCGACCAGTCCCTTGGCTGGGGAAGCTGTCAGGAAGGCGACGTGGTGCACCTCTTCCAACTCACCCAGGTCCATGTTCACCCGTCGGGCCCCGATCCCGTCCCGCCCAAGCCTCGAATCGCTTCCGTCCGGGACCAAGGCACGCGCGTGCTTGACTCGCTCATCTGCGGCCACCCGGAGCAGGCTTTCTACCTGACCCTTTACTGGCTGCAGAACCACAAACGCTATCACGCCCCGGAAGTGGTCCTCGACACCTGGATCGTCCGGGCGAGCCAGGCCGCTCTCAAAACCGACCACAATCCTTCGGTGATCGGCGTGCGCATCGACCCCTGGAGAATCGAATGGGCCCGGCGCCGGATGAACCAGGGCCATCATCGGGAGGCCGCCGAAATGCTCGGCCTCGTGCGGAACTACCACGAGGTCGGCACGGCCACCTTCCTCCTGGAACAATGCGCCTTCGCTCTCGGCCAGTTCGCCATCGCCTTGGAGTGCTTTCACACCTTCGATCCCAGTCATCGTGAAGCCGCCCGCTTCCGGAACGAGGCCCTGGCGTGGGAGGCTCGTTGTCGGGAGAAGCTCGACCTGCCTGCGAACGATTCCCTCCCTCCGAGTTACACGGCCCACGCCGAGAACTGGGACTGGGTGGCCGACCCCTTCGACCTGCCCCAGGGCACGATCACCAGCCTGATCGCCGACGATCGCGGTCTCTGGGTCGGCCTGGCTCACCCGAACTTCTGGTTTCCCGACAATGTCGTCGACCTCGAGAACAGGGGCACCTCCCACGCGGAGGCCCTTGGCCAGGGAGGCGTGGCGCGCCTGAACCTGCGAACCGGACGCTGGCAGAGCTTCATTCCCGAGGACTTCCCGGACCATCCGCCACCGGTGGCCCCGGTGCGTTGCCTGCGACGCGTCGGCGATCGCCTGTGGTGCGCCCTCGATCGCGCCATTTACTGTTACGAGATTGACGCGAACCGATGGAGCCACTGGCAGCACCCGCAGCACTTCACCTCGATCGCGGCCTGCGCCGACCGCGTGTGGTTCGGGGCCAACCAATTCGATCCGCCCGGGCCCACCTCGGGTCTTCTTCACGTCGGACAAACCGGCAATGATTGGCAAACCTTGCGTCAGATCGACGGATTGCCGGACATCGCCGTGAAGTCCCTGGCGGCGGCCGACGGCCGGCTCCTCGTTGGAACGTACGGTTTCATGACGCTCGACTTCGAAACCAAGACCATCACCACCGTCGATCCTCGGACGGAATTGGCCCGCTGGAACTACGTGGTTCAACGCTCCCTCGTGGCCCACGGCCGCCTTTGGGTGGCTCGCATTGGTGAGAAGCGACTGCACTCCGTGGCGTGGCCGCGGCCGGACCTGCGGGCGAAAACCGCCAACCGCTGAGTCCAAAATCGATTCGGCAGGTAGCAAGGGACAGAGCTTGGGCAGTCGCTTCCTGGGCCGCTGCTTGACGCGGCGAAGGGCAATGGGCCTTCAGGAGTGCGACCATTTCAGCTTGGGCGCTGTACACCTGGCTCCAGGCCCCTTGGAGCGAATCGGTCATTTCCCGAATCCAGCACCTGGATGGCGATGGGAACCCTTGCCGTTGGCATCGTTGGACGAAGCTTGTGGAGTCGGTCCAACCGGCACTGAACGAACTCCTGTTCGGTAAGACCTTCCAGGACGTACCCAGACCGCCACGGCATCGAATCCCCTTGAATTGGGAAAGGTGGAGCAACGGCGGTGTGGCACCTGGGTTATCGGACTGTCTCGGGCAGTAAGCGGACGCTTCTTGTCAGTGCATGTCGGCGAGGCCCAACCATAAGTTTCCTCCGCACCGACACTGTTCGATTTTAAAATGTTGTGACTTGACCCCATTGAACCTGCTGTGGCTCTAGCGGCGAAACCAGGCTTGACATCCCCATGCGGTTCCGTATTTCACCTAAGTTCCCGTGCGAATTCTCGTGGTGGAAGACTCCGGTCCCCTGCGCCGTTCGCTGACGACGGCGTTGCAGCATTCGGGCTACGTGGTCGATGCGACCGGTGATGGACGAGAGGGATTCTGGTTCGCCGAAGGCAACCATTACGACCTGATCATTCTCGACCTCATGCTGCCCGGAATGGACGGACTGGCGTTCCTGAAGCAGCTGCGGGCGCGGAGCGACAACCGTCATGTCCTCGTCCTGACAGCCCGAAGCGCTGTCGAGGATCGCGTGGTCGGATTGCGCGCCGGCGCTGATGACTACCTCGTCAAACCGTTCGCGCTGGAAGAACTTCTCGCCCGGGTCGATGCGCTGTGTCGCCGGAGCTACGGTCAGAAGCATTCGGTGGTGCGGTTCGCCGACCTCGAGATCGACCTTGCGGGAAGGGTTGCCCGCCGTGGCGGCCAGCCCCTGGATCTCACTCCGCGGGAGTTCCGACTGATTGAGTTCCTCGCGCTCCGGCGAGGGGAAGTCGTGTCGCGGTTCGAAATCGAGCAACACTTGTACGATGCGGCGGCCGATCCCCTCAGCAATGTGGTGGAATCGGCGATCTGCACCCTGCGCAAGAAGCTGGGGGGAAGCGATGCCCGCCCGTTGATCCGCACCCGTCGCGGCATGGGCTATATCCTGGAGGTCGAATGACGTCGATCCAGCGGACGCTAGCGTGGGTCCTCATTGCGGGATTCGGAACGCTTCTCGGTGCGGGCGGGGGACTCATTTACCTGCTTTTTCGGGAGGCCTTGATCGAACGCTTTGACGCTAAGCTGCGCGTCGAGGCGCTGACGATCATCACCTACACGGTACAGGAGCGAGACGGCGTGGACGTCGATTTCACCGACCGTTATATCCGGGAGTTCGATGACGACGTGGCGACCCAGTTTTTCCAAGTCTGGCATCCGAAAGGCAGGACGATCGAAAGGTCCGGCTCTCTGAAGGGAAAGAGCCTACCCAAACCCGAGACTTTTGGAACGTTGGACAAGCCCGTCTACTGGGACCTGCGACTTGCAACGGGGCAGCGCCTTCGTGCCATTGGCCTGCGATTCGTGCCCCACGCGGACTCCAACGACCGACGGCGTTACGATCCCAACCTCAATCTGGAACTCGTGGTGGGTGCGCTCCGCGGGGAACTCGACCAGACCTTGGCGTCACTGAGGCTCGGATTGATCGGCGCCGGTTCCATCTCCGTTGCCGGGGCGCTGATCCTGGTCCGCTTCGCTCTTCGCAAAGGACTGGCACCCCTCCGTCAGGTGGCGGATCAAGCCTCGGCTATTGATGCGAGCACGCTGGGAACCCGCTTTCCAACCGATCGGCTGCCCGTCGAACTTGTCCCGATCTGCAGCCGTTTGAACGAGTTACTGGCGCGGCTCGAGGCCTCGTTTGAGCACGAGCGGCGCTTCAGCGCCGACGTCGCCCACGAACTTCGGACACCGATCGCGGAACTGCGGTCGCTTTCGGAGGTAGCTCTGAAATGGCCGCCCAGGGCCGTTGAAGCCACCCGGAACTACGAGGAATCCCTCGCCATTGCGCGCCGGATGGAATCGCTCGTTCTGGCCCTCCAGACCATCGCGCGCAGCGAAACCGGCGGCACCTTGGTTTTCGCAGAGCCGATCCGGCTGCCGGGGTTCCTCGATCGGGTGTGGACCGGCTTTGCTTCATTGGCCGATCAACGCGACCTGCGGGTGGAATGGGACATGGGGGAGGACCTCCGCGTGGTCGCCGATCCCATCCTGTTGGAGATGGTAATCGCCAACCTCTTCGCAAACGCCGTGGAGTACACCCCGGCCGGTGGCCGCGTTCACGTTTCCTGCGAGTCGGGTCTCAGGGACGAGGTGACCATCGCGATCAGCAACTCGACCCGTGATCTCACGCCGGCAGACGTCCCACGCCTGTTCGAGCGGTTTTGGCGCAAGGATGCCAGTCGGACGGATTCACGGCACGCGGGACTTGGACTCGCCCTGGTTCGGGCCGTCGCGCAATGCCTGGGCGCCCGCGTGTCGGCGGGGATGCCGGGGCCCGAGACGCTAGTTCTCCGCCTCACGGGCCTCCGCCGCCCGGCGGAGGGTTAGTCCACGGATCACGGTAGCGCCATCGGCAGGCGCCCCCGTCGCCGGGAATTCCGGGGCGGCGTAATCCTTCCGTAAGGTTCGGAAGGCTAGCCTTTTCGTAGTGACGGGATTTCCCTCAAGACAGGCACGCTCCGCTCCAACCGCCCCGCGGAGGACCGCGGCAATCCTGGCGGCGTTGTGCCTGCTCCTGCCGGCGTGCAGTGCCAGTCGACATCGGGGGAAGGTCGACGCGCGCGCCTACGACATCATCGAGGAGAAACAACGGTCTGCGTTCAATCGGGTCGAACCCTTCACTGCCGAGTCCCCCGCCGACACGCTCCGTCGGCGCCTCCTACTCTCGCAACGACTACCTTACACAGGCGAGGCATCGCTCGGCTCCGATCGGTTGCCCGCAATGCCAAGGTGGCCGGAACCGCGGAAGGCATCGACGGCGGACGACGGGGCCACCGCGTCTCCCGACGAACCTGTCCTGACCTTGAACGATGCGCTTCAGGTCGCCGCCCGCAACAGTCGCGACTACCAGAGCCAGAAGGAGCAGGTCTTTCAGTCGGCCCTGGATCTCGACCTTGAGCGGGACCAGTTCCGGACCTCGTTTGCGGGCCTCGTCTCGGGTTTCTTCAAACACAATCGCTCGGGTCGGAACGAAGCAGGCGGTTCGGTCGCCGAGTCGGCAGGCGTCGACGCCACGACGGCCGCCAGCCGGGATTTCAAGAACGGGATGGCCTTCTCGCTCCGGCTTGGGTGGAACCTCGTTCAGTTGCTCGAACCGGAAAACTTTGCCTCGCGGTCCATGTTCGGGGACGCATCGGTCTCCATTCCGTTACTGCGCGGTGCCGGACGCCACATCGCGGCCGAATCGCTGACCCAAGCGGAACGAAACGTGGTCTATCAGGTGTACGAGTTCGAAGGGTTCAAGCGGGATTTTGCCGTGAGAGTGGCGGACGCGTATCTCTCGGTCCTGCAGAGCTTCGATCAGGTCAAGAACGCGGAGGAGAACTACCGGGGCCTGATCGCCTCGACCCGGCGCGCGCGGCGCCTGCTGGATGCGGGAAACCTGCCGCCGATCCAGGTGGACCAGGCTATGCAGGATGAACTGGACGCACGCAACCGCTGGATCAGCGCCCGCGAGTCGCAAACGGCCACGCTGGACGCGTTCAAGTCCCTGTTGGGCCTTCCAGTGGATGCCAGGGTGAGCCTCGACCGCGCGGAGTCCGCGAAGCTAGCCGGCTTTGCCCGCAGCATGACCGCCAGCGCGATGAACCCGGAGAGGGAGGAAGTCATTCCGCCAGCCGACGCGACGATCATTCTGGAGGAACCGTCACGGAACGGAGCGGGTCCGTTCGAGATCGAGCCGGAATCCGCGATCCAGGTCGCCCTCGATAATCGTCTGGATCTGCGGATCGCCGTGGGACGGGTGTTCGATGCCCAGCGCGGCGTGGTGGTGGCAGCAGACCGGTTGCGGCCCGAGTTGACCCTGTTTGGGCGTGCCCAAATCCCGGCAGACAGAGTGAGCAAGCTCCGCTTCGACCGGGGCGACTACGAGGCCCTGCTCTCGCTTGATCTGCCCTTCGAACGTACGGTCGAAGCCATCGCCTACCGTGGGAGTTATCTCCGGCTCGAACAGGCGGTCCGCGGTGTTCAGGGGCTGGAGGATGCCATCAAGCAGGACGTCAGGGAGCGGCTGCGCAACCTGCGCGAGGCCCGCGAGAGCCTCCGGATCCAGGCGGTTTCGGTCGACTTGGCCCGCCGGCGGGTGCGCGGAGCCGACCTGAATCTGCAGGCAGGGCGCGTCCAGATCCGCGATCTCCTCGAGGCCCAGGAGGATTTGCTTTCCGCGCAAAACGCGCTGACGGGCGCGGCGGTTGATTACCGGATGGCCGAACTCGAGCTTCAACGCGATCTGGGCGTGCTGGAGGTCGGGGCTGATGGCCTTTGGACCGAGCTTAACCCTCAATCCTTGCAACGTGAACACTCCGACAACTGACCCGGTCACCACGATTCGATCCCGCTTCGGACGGCTATGGGTCTGGCCCGCCGTGGCGGTCGCCGCCCTCCTAGCGTGGCGGTTGTCCACGGGCGGAGGAGGGGTCGACGGCACGTCACCGGCCACGACCGTGGTCGAGCGCGGTCCCCTCACCATCAGCGTGCTCGAGTCGGGGACGATTCGCCCGCGACGGCAGGTGATCCTTCGGAACGAGATGGACGAGGATTCCACCATCCTCTTCATCGTCAAGGAGGGCACACTGGTCAGCCAAGGGGAGCTGCTTGTCGAACTCGACGCCACCGTGTTCGAGAACGAGCGCGTCGAGCGACGCATCCGGGTCCAAAACGGCGAGGCCGCGCTGGTCTACGCGCAGGAGAATTTTAACGTCATTACAAACCAGGCCCAGGCCGACATTGAACAGGCCGAGCTGCTGCTTCGGTTCGCCGATCTGGATCTCGAAAAGTACCTCAAGGGCGAGCACCCGAAGCAACTCAAGGAATTGCAGGCACGGATTACGCTCGCCGAAGCGGAACTGGGCCGCGCCGATGAGGACGTGCGCTGGTCGCAGATCCTATTCAAAGAAAAGTACCTCTCCCAGTCGGACCTCCAGCAGGATGAACTGGCGTCGAAAAAGGCACGGTTGGATGTCGAACTGGCCCGTGAGGAACTGGGGCTGGCCACGAACTACACCCATTTCCGGCAGGTCACCGAATTCCGCAGCGCGGCCAAGCAGGCGGTCATGGCGCTCGAGCGCATGCGACGGAAGGCCGTCGCGAACATCGCCCAGGCGCGCGCCGAGGTGCGCGCCCGGGAGGCCCAGTACCTAGAGGACAAGGAGCGGCTTAGACGCGTCGAGGCTGAGATCGCCAAGGCGAAGATCGTCGCCCCCATCGACGGCATGGTGCTCTATGCCTCCAGCGTCTCCAGTGATTGGGACGACGAGGATCCCCGCATTCAGATCGGCGCGCTCGTGGACGAGCGTCGCGAGATCATCCACCTCCCCACCGCTGCGGAGTATGACGTAGACATCCGTGTTCCCGAGGTGGCCCTAACCAAGCTCCGGCCAAACCTGCCGGCGCGCATTCTCGTCGATGCGCTGGCAGGTCAGACCCTTTCCGGAAGGGTCACCACCATCTCATCGCTCCCCGACTCGCGAAGCCGCTTCCTCAATCCCAATCTGAAACTCTACAACACCGTCATCGAACTCGATCCCGCCCCAATGTTGGTGCGAAACGGCATGAGCTGCCGCGTCGAGGTCATCGTGGATCGGTTCCCCAACACCCTCTACGTGCCGATGCAAGCCGTGGTGCAGGTGGGTGGCCAGCCAACCGTCTTCGTCGTCGTCGAAGGTGGAGTTCTCGAACCGGCGCCGGTCCAGCTCGGGCTCGATAACAACCGGGTCGTGCAGATTCTGGCCGGCCTGACCGAAGGGCAGACGATCCTCCTGACGCCCCCGCTCCATTCCCCCAGTCCGGGGTCGGTCCTCGACCCTCCGGCCGGGCCGTCCACCAACAATCCCTCCGGAAAGAGGCCCGAACTTACGGCCGTGCCCGGGACGGGCTCCCAGTCGGCGGCCCTCGGCCGCTAGTGCGAACCCAGCCCCTCCTCCGCCGCCGCTGCCATGATTGCATCCCAATACATCCGGGAGATCGTCGCCGGTGTCAGGAGCCTCCAGCAGCACACCCTTCGGTCGGTGCTCACTTTGCTCGGTCTCGTCTTCGGCGTGGGCAGCGTCATCGCGATGCTCGCCGTCGGTGAAGGCGCCAGCAAACAGGCGCTTGATCAGATTCGGAAACTCGGCAGCCACAACATCCTCATTGACACTATCCGGCCCGTCGAAGGCACCGGCTCGCAGGTGGCGCTCGCGCGAATGAGCGTCTATGGCCTGAAGTACGAGGACTGCCTTCGAATCGAGGAGACCCTTCCTCTCGTGCGCCACGTCGTGCCCGTGAAGGCGCTCCGCCACGAGGGACAACTCGGAGCCCGAACCCTCGATCTCCGGCTCGTGGGGACCACACCCGCCTGGTTCCACCTCGTCCGCCGCCAGCGTGTCGCGGGCCGCATGCTCAGTGACCTCGACATGGCACGTCAGGCGGATGTCGTCGTCCTCACCGAGCACGGCGCAAGGCGTCTGCTGGCAACGCAGGATACGATCGGCCAGCCCGTGCGCATCGGCGGGTTCTTCTTCCGGGTGATCGGCATCGTGCGCAGCGAAGATGCACCAGGTGGCTCCCTCCAGTCCCCGGATCGCGATGTGGACGCCTACATTCCCCTGATCGTCGCCCAGAACCGGTTCGGCGACATTCTCTCCCAGCGCGGCGCGGGCTCCCGGATTCAGGAGCAGGTTGAACTTCACCAGATCATCGTCGAAGTCGCGGACTCCGCCTCGGTTGAACCCACCGCCGCCGCCATCGACTGGATGCTTCGGCGATTTCATGAACAGGCCGACTTCCAAATCAGCGTGCCCCTGGCGCTGTTGCGGCAGGCGGAGGCGACCAAGCGCACGTTCAACATCGTGCTCGGCTCAATTGCTGGAATCAGTCTCCTCGTGGGGGGCATTGGAATCATGAACATCATGCTCGCAACCGTGACCGAACGCACCCGGGAGATCGGAATCCGACGAGCCCTGGGAGCCAAACGCCGTCAGATCGTCCGCCAATTCCTGATCGAGACCGTTGTTTTATCCACGATCGGCGGCTTGCTGGGAATCCTCATGGGCCTCTTCATTCCTAAGCTGATCACGCACATCGCCTTCATGCCCACCCAGGTCACGGCGTGGAGTCTCGCCCTGTCCCTTGGCATGAGTGTGGCCATCGGAATCGTGTTCGGAGTGTATCCCGCCCGCCGCGCGGCCTATCTCGATCCGATCGAAGCGCTTCGGCACGGGTAGGGATTGAAAAAAGGGCAACGGAATCAAATGTTGACATTTCATTTTCTGAGCGGGAAGCGAGGCTGGTTCGTCGTCACCGCTCGGACCTCCACGGGTTCGCTGGGGATGCCGCACCTCACACGGGTTGGATCTGCGCGCTTGGAGCACGCGAAGCTCGCGATCACGATGCGATACCGCGTTCCTGTCCACCGTCATGATATTGTTTGCCCTGGCCCCTCCGCTCCCCGCCATCGTGCCTGAACACACGATCGAAGAGGGCGAAGTGCGACTGCAAGGTGTCGGCCCGGACAATCCCATCATCTACTACAACAACTACCTCTGGGCGCAGGTCTCACTCGACAAGGCGAACCTGCGCGGCAATATCGCCTCCCGCGACATGTGGGACTGGGAAAAGGGCTACCAGTATCCGATGCAGAAATGCGTCGAGGACGCCGAGAAGGCGCTCAACCTGGCGCGGGATTCCGGTCTGAAGAACATCCTTGACCCCACTCTCGGCTCCGACCGGGTGCTGACCCAGCCAGGGCTGTTTCCATGAAGATTCATCCATTGGCCTCCATCAGTCTGGTGCTCACCGCTTCAACTCTGCTCGCTGCGGAGCCGCTCCGATATTCGGTGTCATGGGTCGGTAATTCGTTCTCCGGCGCAACCAACAAGTGGGTGCAGAATTTCCTCATCCATACCCAGGTCCAGCCCGATGGCACGGTCAACACCTGGAGCCATTGGGATGAGGGCGGGAAGAAGTTTGGCGTCTACAAGGACGGCGATGTGATCGGGAACACCAACGTGAACCCAAACAGCCTGGAGGCGCGCGACCAGCAGGCCCGGCTTTGGAAGCTCGAAGTCGAGTACACCGACCCGAAACACCAGGAATGGGAGTTCGTTACCAAGGGCATCACATGCGACGGCCAGCCGGTGAGCTTCCCCGAACTCTTCCAGCCCATGGCCCTGGCGGTGGCGAACAACGGTCAGCTGATGGTGGCCGATTCGCTCACCGGTCCCCGCCAACAGGTGCTGTTCTACGACATCGGAGATCCCTCCAACCCGAGGCTTGCCCGCACGTTTGGCGAGCGCGGCGGCATTCGGGCCGGCACCCCCGGCGAGATTTCACCCACCAAGTTCTGGGGCATCCGCGGCTTGGGCATGGATGCCGCCGACAACCTTTATGTCGCCATGAGCGAAATGGGCTCCGTCCTCCGGTCTTTTACGCTGGAGGGCAAGCTCCGCTGGGAACTGCACGGTGAATTCTTCTGCGATGTCGCCACCGCCGATCCGGCCGACGACGCAGGCACCGTCTGGGGAATCCAGGAGCGCTACGCGATGGACTGGTCCCAACCGCCGGGACGTGAATCAAAATGGACCGGCTACACGCTCGACCGACATCGTTATCCGAACGATCCGCGCGGCCTCATGCACGTCAAGCAGCAGGGCGAGCACGGACTGACCTCGCCCCAGATCGTTTACCTCAACGGCCGCCGCTACCTGTTCGTGGGCGGCATGTTCGCGAGCAACTTCATCAACATCTTCCGCTTCGAAGATGGCATCGCCGTTCCGGCCAGCCTGATCCTTCAATGGGGCAACGACCTTTACAACACCGACCTCAAGTGGCCGCCGCACAAACCCGCCGGACCTTCCATCTGGCGCGACTTGAATGGCGATGGCGACTACCAGGCGGACGAGTTCGCGCTGAACACTGCGCGCGTGCAGCCCGGTCCGTTTTGGGTGGACCGGCAGGGCAACATCTGGATGGCCTATGGCTTCTTCCGCTACGACTTCCAGGGGCTCGATGCACACGGCAACCCAATCTACCGCGCCGACAAAATCACCGTGCTCGACAAGCCCGAGGGCGTGAACAAGGTCGCCCGCGTCTGCTATCTCGACGACAGCGACACGCTGATGGTCGCCGAGGAGGGCCATGACATGCGCCACATCAGCCGAGTGTTCGTTTGCAAGGGCTACCGCGCTGGAAAACGTGAGACGGTTTCGTTCGCGCCCGGAGCGGGCAATGAAGCCGCGTGCCTCACGGCGGCAGGCGACTATGCGTTCACCGGCGGCTGGAAAGAACGGGGTCGCATCTGGGTGAACCGCCTGAGCGACGGCGCGGAACTCGGCGTGCTCGATCCCGGTCCGACGGTCGGCGGCGTGGCCAACACCGGCTGGATCGACCTGCTGACCGGCATCAACGCCTTCCGCCGACAGGACGGCGAATACCTGGTGTTCGTCGAAGAGAACTACAAAGCCAAATCCCTCATCTATCGCTGGCGTCCTGGCGCGCCAGCAGCCGACCGCTAGCCGCAAGAGAGGACGCAGCACCGATGATGACCCAACCCATCCCACCTTGCCTGATTCTCGGACTCCTGATGACGAGCCTGCCTGCGCGCCTCGGCGCTGCGGAAAAACACCAGCACCGGCGGGCCGTGCCAACCCCATCACATCCACGAGTGGCGTTGGTTTACCAGCGATGGGTTGAAGGCGGAATGGGTGCTTGGCATGGGCACGCAAACCGCACGCCGGCCCACGAGGAATGGGTCGGCAATCTCGATCGCTCAACACCTAAGCTGTCTTCCAATCGCCTACTCCCCCTTCGTTGAACCTATGAGTCCATTCCTCTCGAATCTCATGAGACATTCCATGGCGCTCTGCGCCGCCACCATCTCGTTCATCCATGCAGCGGGGGCGCAAAGCTCCTTCACGGTAACCGAGACCGATGAACGCATCACGTTGCGGGGCGTGGTGCTGGAGGCCTCCATCAAAAAGAAGGGATATGTGAGCGGCGTCGAGGCGGGCAGTTTCCTCGATCGGAAAACAGGCGCGCGCGACCTCGGCTTTGGGCTGGATATTCAGGACTGGATCATGGAGCCGGGCAGCGACGCGGCGTATCGCAGCCAGCTTCCGGGGGATTTGCCTTACGACTATAACAACACTTACCACGGCAAGACTCCGAAGCGCAGCATCGAGGGGCCGCAGATCTGCACCCAGGCGAAGGAACTGAAACCGCGCGTGATTCAGGGGAAAGATTTCGTGGGAATCGAGCAAAGCTGGAATTACACCCTGGCCGCGCCCGGCAAGCAGGCCGGATCGGAGTGGAAGCAGACGCTCGTTTTTCCAGCGGGGAAGCGATACTTCCTTTCGTCGGATCGCATCCTCAGTAAGAACTCCGGCGAGAATTTGTTCTTCCGCCAGGACATGCCGGGGCATTTGAAGCACGAGGGCGGTGATAATTTTAGTGAGATTTATCTCAGCTATCGCGGAAGGATTCCAGCCTCGGAGTTCGCGAGTGACTTCGCGCCAGACGAGAAATTCAACTATCGCCGCGACCGCGATGGCGTTCCGAAGCGTATGATCCGCGCTTACCGCACGCGCGATCCAAAGACCGGTGCGGACGGCCCGTGGCTCGCGGGCATGACCCTGAATCCCTCCGACACGTCCGAAGCTTGGTGTCATCAGCGCACGGGCTATGTTTGTTTCATCCATGAAGTCGGAGAGCGTCCGGTGAAGGCGGGCGAATCGTTTGGCGCGGCCTATGTCGTTGGCTGGTTCGACAGCATCGAGGAGATGGAGAAGGTGTACGACCAATACCAAGGCAGCAACGCTCTGGAAGCATCACCCGCAGGCTGGTCTCTGGTAACCCTGGCTCGTTGAAGACGGTTCCCAACCTATGAAGAGACCTCTATTCATGCCTACGGCACTTCGGATCTCCCGGTGGCTTGGTTCGCTTGTTGGCACCGTGGGCTGTCTGCTCTGGGCGGACTCCGCGCGGGCGCAGCGGGCGGAGGGTGAAACTCCTCGTCCTCCCGTTCCCATCATTTTCGACACCGACATGGGTGGGGACTGCGATGATGTCGGCGCGCTCTTCATTCTGCACGGAGCTGTCGAACGTGGTGAAGCGAGGCTTCTCGCGACGATGGGCTGCGTTTCGGCAAACGCGATTGCCCCGGCGCTGGACGCGATCAACACGTGGTTTGGCCGCCCGGAAATTCCTGTGGGGACGCTGAAGGATCCTGGGTTTCTCATCGGGCCACATTACACCACCGAGTTGGCCCGGCGGTTCCCGCATCAGTTCGCTGCGGGAAAGGATTACCGCGACGCGGTCGCCCTCTACCGGCACACTCTCGCTAAGGAACCCGATGACAGCGTAGTCATTGTGGCGGTCGGTCCCTTGAGGAATCTGGCGAACCTGCTGAAGTCGAATCCGGATATAATAAGCCCAATGGATGGCCGCGAACTCGTGGCGAAGAAGGTGCGGCGGCTTGAGATCATGGGAGGAAACTATCCACCCAATGCCGGCACGAAGGACGCGGAGTATAACTTCAAGGAAGACCCTGCGGCGGCGGCATTGGTTTGTTCCACCTGGCCGACACCCGTGCTCTTCAATGGTGAAGGCGGATCGACGATGTCCGGTCGCCGAGTGACCTACGAGATGCCGGAGCACAACCCGCTGAACATGGCTTATCGGCTTTATCCAAACGTCGGTTTCGCCGGGGATCGTTTGAGCTGGGACCCTGTTTCGTGTCTGGTGGCGGTGCGCGGTGCCGTCCCCTTTTATTCGGTCGTCAGCGGTGGCAGGAACATGGTGGATGCGACCACAGGGATCAATCATTGGCAGGCCGATGGGAATACCAACCACTCCTACCTCGTCCTGAATCGAACCTTGCTCAAGGCCGAAGTCGAGAAGGCACTGGAAGACTTGATGGTCGCGGGCAAACCGCATCCGACGGGCCTCGTGTTTAACACGACTTATTACGCCACGGCGGGCATGTGTCGGATCACGGGCAGTGGCGGAGCGGACTCCGCTACGACAGCGATTAAGGCTTTCGATCTCGATGAACGCACGGCTTGGGTGACCCAGTCCGCGTCGGGATGGCTGCAGTGCGAGTATGTCGATGGCAGGAAATACCTCGTGACCTCGTATGTGGTCGTATGCCCTGACCACGAGCGCGTGCCGCGCAGCCTGGAATTGTCCGGTTCCAATGATGGCGGGGCAACGTGGACCTCACTGGATATTCAGAAGGCGCCAGATTTCAGTGAGCAGACCCGTCGCCACGAGTTTGCCATTGCGAAGCCGGCCAAGTGGAACCTCTACCGGCTCGATGTCTCCGCGGCCCATGCACAGGAAGGCATTGTCCTCGCAACGCTTGAATTGAATGAGGCAATCCACTGTCGGCCCAAGGTTGCTGTCGCCACCGTTAGCCTCGACCACGAAAGCCTAAGCCTCGCGGTCAATGCGCGGGCCACGCTTAACGCCACGCTGGCGCCCATCGAAACATTCGAACGGGAAGTCAGGTGGTCGAGCAGCGATCCCACCGTGGCCGAAGTACGCAGGATTGGTGAGCAGATCGCGGTCGTCGTGGGCAAGACTCCCGGCACCTGCACCCTCACCGCGAGCGTGGACAAGGTGCAGCAGACCTGCGCCGTCACCGTGGTACGTTCCACGCTTCCGGCCGCGTGGCGCTACGACGAACTCAACGCGCCAATCATCCCCGGATCGATTTCTATCGTAGACGGAGTCTTCACGCTCACGGGCTGCGGCCATGCGATGACCGCCTTCTGGGAACGCGTGCGGGACCAGGGAGCCTTCGTCAGCATGCCCGTGACGGGCGACGTTGCCTTGTCCGCCCGCCTCACCCGTCTGGCTCCCAACGTCGGTGGACCGTCCCATTCATGGGACCCTCGACCGCCTTCCGTGGCGGGATTAATGATCCGGGAATCTCTCACCGAGAAGTGCGGACGCTATGCCCTCATTCAGGTAGAGGCCTCCGGTTCACTCGTCTGCCGGTGGCGGAAAAAGTCCGGAGATCAGGACGATAACCAGAAAAGGGATTTGGGCAAGGTCACGCTGCCCATTCATCTCAAACTCGTTCAGGCAGGCGGGCAAACGCAGATCTTCACCTCGACGGATGGCCGCGACTGGGGCGATCCGCGGATGTCTCTTCCCACGACCTTGGGTGATAGGAGCCGCGTTGGCCTTTTTGTATGCTCCGGCAATACCTTCGCAGCCACCACCACCAGCTTCGATTCGGTCCAGTCATCCCAATGAACGTCACTTTCATTCGCGACTCCTTGGAATCCAGGAGGCAGGGAGGTGCAGAAGGCAACGGGGCAAGTCACGACAATTGACACTTCTCCATTGTTAAATGGCATGACTTGACCCCATTGGCTCCCATGAACCGGCGCGCGAGAAGGATGCATGGCGGCCCTCACCCCGTCCCTGTACCGATGAGAGGGGATGAAGCGTTCAGCGGGTTTCGAAGGGTGGAACAAGGTGTCCGCAGAATCGGACGGCGATGGCCTTCGGTCGAGGTCGACCGAAGGTCCAAGTAGCCCCGCGCAACACGACGGAACCTTCCGCAGCGGAAAGAAGAACACGGTATCCGAGCGATCCCAGGGACCACTTCGGATGCCGTGTCGTGCAATTCCGTTTCGCGCGTCGGGGCGGGCTCAGGCGGGGAATGGCGGTGCCCTTGTGGATCTCGCCGTCGTGGCAGGCCTGGCAGCGGGCGATGTCGACGACCTCCCGGAGGGGGACTGGCTTGGGGTCGGTGCGAGTCCGACACCGCCGCCCGAGGCCACACCACCGACGGTGCGGAAGGGGACCTGGGGCAGAGTTTCGCCGGCGCTGCCGGTGTTCTCGTAATCCGAAGTGGTCCATCCGAAGTTGACGGAGAGCCGGCTGGCACCGGCGGGTTGCTTGAACTCGGGGGCATTCTTGATGTCCCAAGGTTGCTGACCGTTCTCGGGGTTGGTGACCGAGAAGAGGACTGTAACCACGCGATGACCGGTGGCATCGATCGCGGTGGTGGGAGGTTCCAGGTGGTATTAGAACATACGCTCCAGGACGTGTTTGCGGGCGAGGCGCCATGGATCGCGGTGGACGCTGGAATCCGCCCGGCCTTGCCACGCTCTATGGCAGCACGACCGACACGATCGCGCTGGAAGAGTGCAAGGCCAATGACCGCTACTACGGCGTCCTCACCGCAAGTCCCCGGCTGTTGGTAGCCATTGAAGCCCGCCTGGATCGGGTGCTGCACCTGTCTGATGCCGCCGTCCGCCGCTCCCTCAGGGTAACGCTGGAAGAATTGGCGTCCGAAGACTGGCGCAAGTTGCAGAACGCCCACCGTGAAAGGTTTAGCCAGGCCTTGGGGCGAGCGGTTGCCGGTGCGGAAGGCGACGGTCTGCTGGCCCGTTCCGCCGCGGTACCTTGCGGCTTGAATGTGGCAATCTTTACCGACTGTGCAGCGGCAGACCGCCTTTCGGTTGTGGACGGTGAGTCGCTGGCAAAACTGGCCGGTGCAACGAGGGATCGAAACCTGCAAAAGTGCAGGCTAATTTGCAGGCACAAATTATGGCCACGCTCGCGAAAAGGACGAAGGCGGTACATCGGCCCCTCGATTCATTCCAATTCACTCATCGTGACGCGAAGACCTACCCAGACCTGCTGCGGCATTACCGAAACAAGTTTGCCGTGTCGCAGCCCCTGGTGGTGCGTCTGACGGGTTTCTCGCCCCGTTCCGTCGCCAAGTGGAGCCAGGGCGAGTCCCCTTCCCCAAAGCAGGAGAAGGCGCTGGTCGAAATGGACCGGTTGCTGGACGGCCTGGCGCGGGTCATGGAACCGGTACAGGTGGGCCGATGGTTGAGATCACCCAATGGTGCCTTCGATGGCTCGACTCCACTTCAGGTCGTCGAACGCGGTGAACTCGACCGAATTTGGCGGATGCTCTACGATCTCGAATCAGGACAGCCAGGGTGATGGCGGGTGGAACGCGACGTGCAAATCCGGGCGGTGGTGGTCTGGCAGGTTCGCAACGACTATCGAAGTCGCCACGTTGCGGCGAAAATGGGGTCGAATGTTGACATTGGACATTCTGAGCGGGAAGCGAGACGCGATCGCGTTCGCAGAAGATGCGGATCGGAATCTTCTCACGACGGCGTGGGTGCTGACGGAGGTGGCAGACGGATGCGCCGCCCGTGGAAATGGGGCCGCGTTCGTGGAATTGATGGACGCCTTGGGAGATTCTCCCGAAGTCGAGGTTGTTCCCCCCGACGGCAGAATGGTTTGACGCCGGAATCGCGCTTTATCGCGACCGCTCGGACGAGCGGTGGACCCTGACCGATTGCATCTCCTTCGAAGTCATGCGGCGGTTGGAAATCACGGACGCGTTGACGGGCGATCATCATTTTGAGCAGGCCGGATTCCGGGCTCTCCTCAAATGACGAACTGGATTGTCTCGGCCTACCCGTAAGGCGTACCTGTCGCGTTCCGCTCGCGTCGAAAGCGCGGATGAGACCGGGATCCGCGGGATAGATCTTCCGCGGGTTCGAATTGCGCTGCCTCTCCGACTCCGTCGCGAGGCCGACCGCCGACAGCAGGAACGCATCGGCGAGGTGCCCGAGGAATTCGTGCACGGCGTCCTTTCCGACGCCGTTCCCTTGAGCCTTCAGATCCAAATGCAGCCGGTGGGCGCTGAAGCTCCCGGCGGGATTCCGAAGGCACTGGCGCACCAGCCAGCGCAGGGCCGCCACTTGGGACACGCCGTAGCGCTCCACGATGTCCCGGAACAGAACGGTGTCGACGTAGCCCTGAAGCAGTTCGATCCGCAACCCCGCCGCCAATCCCTGGACCTCGGGGAATCCCCCTTGGATCAGGAATTCGCGGAACCGCATTTCCACCAGCGAGCGGCCCGCCGCGGTCCAACTTCGTGCCTCTTTTGTCGGCTCTTCGCCGCGGTGGCGCAGGAATTCCCGGAAGCTGAAGGGCCGGATGACGGTGGCCATTCCCCGCCCGCGGAGTGAGGTGTGGACCTCCCGCGAGAGCATTCGCGCCGACGACCCGGAAACCACGACCTCAACCTTCTCGGAATCGAGGACGCGGCGCACGAACCGATCCCAACCGGGAACGAGCTGAATCTCGTCCAGGAACCAGTGCACGGTTTCGCGCCCGCGAAGCGCCGGATGACGGCGATAGAATTCCTCGAGCAGAAACCCGAGCTGGTCCACGGCAATGCCCGCCAGCCGATCATCATCAAAGCTCAGGTACAGTGCCCGTTCCGGCGGCAGATAGGCGCGGCGCTCGTCGAGCAACTGCCTGAGGAACGTGGTCTTGCCCGCACGCCGCATTCCGATGACGGCATGCGCCTTCCCGGGCACCGCCGGCAACCTCACCTCGCGGCGCGTCAGTTGAGCCGAGACGGCTGGTTCCAGTGCGTTGCTCAGTTTCTCCCCCAGAACCGGGTGCAGGCTCACGGCGACAAAGTTTAGCCAATGTGTCCGGCTGTAAAGGACACATCAATTGCCATCGGTTATCCTTGGAAGTACACAAGGCGACATGGTGGCCGGTGGACTCCAGCCTGGGCTCAGTCATCCTTAGGGTGCAGCAACCGCGCAAGATTGTTAAGCGATTACTGTTTGCATTTATTGCGCATGGGATGGCAATTGTTGAAGGGGCAGTTCTTGATATTGTCTACTCTGCCCTCGGTGCTTTCGCGCCGGCCGGAGCAGATGGTGGGCGCAGGCCAGGCTTCCCAACGCCAATCGCTTCGCAATCCAGCCCACCGTCTGGTCACCAAGAAGATGGCGTCCCGCCGGTCGGGAGTGAGGTGCTTGTCCTGCATCGCCCCGGCCAGTCTGACGGTCGGAATCCCCAGAAGGTGCTGGTCGCTGCTCGCGAGCGAACAGCATCCCCGCGAGTGAGGTCTCTGCGATGATGGGGCCGTCCGTTAATCTCCTCTGGCGGAAAGATCCCGAGGCGGGCGAGGTGGGGCTTGGAAAAGGTCCGAAATCCCGTTGGCCACAGGAACCATCACCCGCCCGTGTAAGTCGTTGATAGAGTGGTGGGCGATGAGGGATTCGAACCCCCGACCGTCTCCGTGTAAAGGAGCTGCGCTAGCCACTGCGCCAATCGCCCGATCCAAATTCTTGACCCAGGAATCTTACCCAGCCGGGAGGGCTGGGAGCAAGGCGCGAGGCATGCCGCCTATAACCCGGTCTTGGGCGCACTCCCCGTGCCCCGTGTCCAACGGTTTCGACCGGACGATCGGGAAGCCAAAGTCGTCTCATGACTTGGATGGCTTCTTGTCGCTGAATCGGGCCCTGGTGGTTCCCAATGCATGCAGGGCGAGCACCACCACCGCCAAAACCACCACGAATATCGGTATCACCTCGATCGAGATGCGACGGGCCAGCACACCCGCCACTGCCGGGATCAGGGCCGCGCCCAGGCTGGCGACCCCGATTTGCATGCCGATGGTGTTGGCTTCGTGACGTCGTCCGACCCGGGCCCGGGTGCCGGACACCAGGCCTGGGAAGACGGGCGCAATGGAAAACCCGAGGATGACCACGCCCGCCAGGCTGGATCCGGGCGTTGGATTCCAGGCCAGCAACGCCGAGCCAGCCGTAGCACCCACAAGGCAGGTGCGGATGAGGGCGTCGCCGCCCAGACGTTGGGAAAACAGTCCAGCGAGGATCCGACCCACGGTGAAGGTGACCCAGTAGCCGCCGGTCCAGAAACCGGCGGTGTGAGCGCTGATCCCGCGAGATTCCGTGAGCAGGGTGTAGGTCCAATAGCCGAGCGTCGCCTCGATGCCGGTGTAGACGAGGAACAAGGTCAGACTCATCCAAACCCGGGGATCGGCGAGGGTCGCGGTGAAGGATGCGGCGGGTTCATGGATGGGCGTGGGGAGTGGGGCAGGGTTTGTGGCGTAAGGCGAGGGGGTGCGGGTTGGCGACTGCCACCTGGATGCGGTGAAGGCGAAGTAGGCTCCCAGGGCGATCTGGGCAGTTCCCACGGCGACGTAGCCCCAGCGCCAGCTTTGGAATCGTTCGAGACCGGTGGTCATGATGAATGGCCCCAACGAAATTCCCACGCCCCAACTGGCATGGAGCCATTGCATGAGGCGCTCACCGAAATGTGCGGCCACAAAGGTGTTCAGGCCGCCGTCGATCGCCCCGGCTCCGAGGCCTGCAAGCAACCCCAGAGTGACCAGCAGCCACCAACTAGGAACGAGGGTATAACCGACCAGGCTGATACCCGTGGCCGCGCAACTCAGCGCGAGAAGCCGTCCGACACCCAAGCGCCCGATGGCATACCCACTGCCAAAACTGGAGACCAAGTACCCGGCATTGACCGCAAAGAGAAGGGCTCCGAGCGCATCCAACGGGAGTCCGAAGCCCTGGCGAATCGACGGCCAAGCGACGCCTAGCAGCCCATCGGGGAGACCGAGCGAGATGAACGCGATAAAGGCGAGAACGATCAGGCCGGCGGCCGCGTGCAACCGGGGCCGGGCCTCGCCGTTCATTCCGCCGTGGCGGCGAGTTCTTCCTCGAAATCGACGATTTCCTTGATCTGTGCGAGGAACCAACGGTCGATCTTGGTCAGGTTGTAGATCTCGTCGATCGTGAACCCGGCCCGAAGCCCATGGCGGATAAAGAAAATCCGTTCGGCACTGGGCACGCTGAGTTTTCCCCGGATCACATCGCGGGGAAGGATGTCGCGATCCCCGTAGATCTCGGTGCCGATGCGCCAGGGCTTTCCGTCGCCTCCCAAACCACTGCGCCCAATCTCCAGGGAACGTAGGCATTTCTGGAGGGATTCCTTGAAGGTGCGGCCGATGGCCATCGCCTCGCCGACGCTCTTCATCTGGGTCGTCAGGGTCGGGTCGGCCTGGGGGAATTTCTCGAAGGCGAACCGGGGGATCTTGGTGACGACGTAGTCGATGGTGGGTTCAAAGCTGGCAGGTGTTTCCCGGGTGATGTCGTTGCGGATCTCGTCGAGCCGGTAGCCGACGGCGAGTTTGGCGGCGATTTTGGCGATCGGAAAGCCGGTGGCCTTCGACGCGAGGGCTGAGCTGCGGGAGACACGAGGATTCATCTCGATGATGATCATCCGGCCCGTGTCGGGATTCACGCCGAACTGGATGTTGGAACCGCCGGTTTCGACACCGACTGCCCGAATCACGGCGAAGCTCTGGTCGCGCATGATCTGGTACTCCTTGTCGGTCAGGGTCTGGATGGGAGCGACGGTGATGGAATCGCCGGTGTGAACGCCCATCGGGTCAAAGTTCTCGATGGAACAGACGATGACGCAGTTGTCGGCGTGATCCCGCATGACCTCCATCTCGTATTCTTTCCAGCCCAACAAGGATTCCTCGATGAGAATCTCGGACACCGGGGAAAGGTCCATGCCGCGTTTGGCAATCTCCTCGAACTCATCGCGGTTGTAGGCGATGCCGCCGCCGGTGCCGCCGAGCGTGTAGGCGGGGCGGATGATGAGGGGGAGTCGGCCGATTCGTTCGGCCACGGTTCTCGCTTCGTTCATGTCGTGGGCCGTGCCACTGATCGGGACGTCGAGGCCGATCGAGAGCATGAGGTCCTTGAAGATCTGACGATTCTCGCCCTTCTCGATGGCCTCCGCCTTGGCGCCGATCATTTCGATCCCGTGCCGCTCCAAGGCACCGCTGCCATGGAGCTTCATGGCCGTGTTGAGGGCGGTCTGGCCTCCCAGGGTGGGCAGGAGCACCAGACTTCCCTTGGCCCCGATCCTTCCCATTTCCTCCTTCTCGCGGACGATGACCTTTTCGACGCACTCCGGGGTGATGGGTTCGATGTAGGTGCGATCCGCGAACTCCGGATCCGTCATGATGGTGGCCGGGTTCGAATTGATCAGGATGACGCGGTAGCCTTCTTCGCGGAGGGCCTTGCACGCCTGGGTGCCGGAATAATCGAATTCGCAGGCCTGACCAATGATGATCGGGCCGGCGCCGATGATGAGAACGGAATGGATATCGGTGCGCTTGGGCATCGCGCACCCATTGAGCCGGGAGATGGGCCAATTGAGAATACGAAAATTCGGGTTGCTGAAGGTCGCGGAAAACTCGTTGTCTCCGGTGGAGGGGCTGTTCCAGGCTTCCGACCGTCACCCGTCGGTCCTGGCGGGCACTCCACGTGAACGGAACTCCAAGCTCTATCTCCTCCATGGCCACTCTGGATCTTTCCATGAAACCCGCCGGCTCCACCCGCTGGGACATGATCGCGCTGGGCGAAATCATGCTCCGCTTGGATCCGGGCGACACCCGCGTGCGCGTCGCGCGGGAGTTCCAAGTCTGGGAAGGGGGAGGCGAATACAACGTCGCCCGGGGATTACGCCGGTGTTTCGGCCTCAAGACGGCTGTATGTACCGCCTTCGCGGACAACGATGTCGGACGGTTGCTCGAGGATTTTGTGCTTCAAGGCGGCGTGGCCACCGATTACGTGCTTTGGCGCCCCTTTGACGGGGTCGGCCGGACGGTGCGCAATGGGTTGAATTTCACCGAACGGGGCTTCGGGGTCCGCGGGGCGGTGGGCATGCCCGATCGCGGCCACACGGCGGCGAGCCAGTTGAAGCCGGGGGATTTCGACTGGGAGACAATCTTCGGCAAAGACGGCTGCCGCTGGCTGCATACGGGGGGCATTTTCGCCGCGCTCAGCACCACCACGGCGGATCTCGTCATCGAGGCGGTGCAGGCGGCCAAGCGCCATGGGGTAATCGTCAGCTATGACCTCAACTACCGGCCCAGCCTGTGGAAGAGCATCGGGGGGCAGGCCAAAGCGCAGGAGGTCAATCGCCGGATTGCGCCTTTCATCGATGTGATGATCGGCAACGAGGAGGACTTTACCGCCGCCCTGGGCTTCGAAGTCGAGGGTGCCGACGAACACCTCCTTCACCTCGATGTGTCGGCGTTCAAGGCGATGATCGAAACGGCCGTCCGTACCTACCCGAACTTCAAGGTGGCCGCGACCACGTTGCGTGCCGCCAAGACGGCTACGGTCAACGATTGGGGCGCCATCTGCTGGGCGGGCGGACAGTTTCACGCATCGCGTACCTACCCGGATCTGGAGATCTTCGATCGGGTAGGCGGCGGCGACAGCTTCGCGAGTGGGTTGGTGTACGGTTTGATGACCACCGGGGATGCGCAAAAGGCGGTGGATTACGGAGCCGCCCACGGGGCGCTCGCTATGACGACCCCGGGGGACACCTCCATGGCCTCCCAGAAGGAAGTGGAATCAGTCATGAAAGGGGCAGGGGCCCGGGTTCAGCGCTGAGATGAAACCACCCTGGATCGTCTTGGCGTTGCTGGCGGTTTTTTGCCTCAGCTACCGCGCTTTCAGCCGTGAGATCGCGGTAGCCACCGTCCATCCGCTGGCGACTCAGGCCGGCATTGACGCCTATCGGAGAGGGGGCAACGCGGTCGATGCGGCGGTGGCGGCTGCGCTGATGCTGGGGGTTGTGGACGGGCAAAACTCGGGCATTGGCGGTGGCTGTCTGGCGTTAGTCCGCCTGGCGAATGGCCGATGGGTCGCCCTCGACGGCCGTGAGGCGGCGCCGGCATTGGCGACGCGCGACATGTTCGTCCGAGACGGAGAAGCCGTCCCGGAACTGAGCCAGGAAGGACCCTTGGCGATCGGAGTGCCCGGAGAACTCGCCGCGCTTGAGTGGCTGTCGAGGCATCACGGAAAACGTCCGTTGAGCGAGGCATTGCGGGCGGCGGCGCAAGTGGCCGAGGAAGGCTTTCCGGTCAGCGCCGATTGGGTCGGCCGTTTGCGCGACGAGGCGGGGATCGTGAAACGCCACGCGGAGGCGGCGGCAATCTTCCTTCGTCCGGACGGAACCCCTCGAACCGACGGGGAACGGTTGCGTCAGCCGGACTTGGCTCGCAGCTATCGGATCCTGGCCGCGCAGGGGGCTCGCTGGTTTTATCGTGGCCCTTTCGCGGAGCAGACCGATGCCTGGATGCGCCAGAATGGCGGGCTTCTCAGGAAATCGGACCTCGCCCGCTACCGCGTGAGACGTCGTGAACCCGTCTTTGCCCGCTATCGGGACTGTGAGGTGGTGGGCTTTCCGCCACCCAGTTCAGGAGGCATACACGTCGCGCAGATCCTCCAGGCCCTGTCCGGCTTCGACCCGGAGTCCCTGGGTGCCGGTTCGGCGGACCTGGCTCACATCACGGCGGAGGCGATGAAACGTGCGTTCGCCGATCGCGCGTATTGGTTGGGGGATTCGGATCACGCACGGGTTCCGCGCGGTCTGACGGCGCCCGAGTACGCCGGGCGGTGGGCCGCTGAGATCCGCATGGACTTAGCCACACCGGTTGCAGGTCACGGAACACCCCCCGGGGCATGGACCGACCACTACGGCCGGCACACCACGCACCTTTCGGCGGCGGATGCCGAGGGCAACTGGGTGGCGCTGACGGCGACCGTGAACACCACCTTCGGCAGCAAGGTGATCATTCCCGGAACCGGGATCATTCTGAACAACGAGATGGATGACTTCTCCGCCCAGCCCGGGCGCACGAATTTCTTCGGTTTGGTGGGTGCCGAAGCCAACGCCGTAGCCCCTCGGAAGCGTCCGTTGTCGAGCATGAGCCCAACCCTGGTCGTTCGAAACGGGGAGCCGATCCTGGCGGTCGGCGCGGCTGGAGGTCCGACCATCATCTCGCAGACGGTCATGGCCGTGATTCAGGTGGTGGATTTCGGCAAAACCCCAGCTGAGGCTTTGGCGCAGCCCAGGCTCCACCAGCAGTGGAAGCCAGACGAGGTGGTGGTCGAGCGCGGCTGGGGTAACGGAGTCGTGGACTCCCTTCGGCAGCGCGGCCATTCGGTGCGTGAAGTCAACCGACTGGGAGCCGCCCAAGCGGTCGGCAGGGTTGGAGCAAACCTGGAAGCAGCATCCGACCCGCGCTTACGGGGCGAAGGTGCCGTGTGGCGAGGCGACTAACCTCGCCTCAGGCAGGCTCTAAGGCTCGATGCCGCCATCGAGCACACGAAAGAACATCCGCGGCAAACCCATCAAGGAGGTCGCGTTGAGATTCGTGGGAGAGCTCCGGAATGTCTGAAACGTCCAGGTACCCAGATCGGAGCCAAAATACGCGAACTGATAGTGGTTCGTGCGCGATCGCATCAGCAGGTTGAGGTTGGTGGAAGTGCTCTGCAGCGCGATCGGAACCACCCCGACGCTGGGAAGGGGCGGAGTGACCCCCGCGGGATCGAATGCCTGGGCTGCCGCTCCGATCCGAAGGAGACGCACCTGCTCGATCACCACGGGCGTGTTGGGGCGATCGTTGCCATCTTTGGGCACTCGGTTGATTTTGTAGACGACATCCATCCCTTCGACGACCTCACCAAACACCGAATGTTTGTCGTCGAGCCACGGTGTGTTCGTGACGGTCACAAAGAACTGACTGCCATTGGAGCCCCGGGAAGGGTTTGGGGGAAGCGTCCCGGAGTTGGCCATGGAGAGCGTGCCGGCCTTGGAGTGCCGGAGCGTCGGTTCGAATTCGTTGGCGAACATATAGCCCGGTCCATCGGTGCCCTGGCCGTTGGGGGATCCCCCCTGGATCATGAAATCGTCGATGACCCGGTGGAATTGGATGCCGGAGTAAAACGGGCGCCGGGCGATCTTGGCGGTCTTGAAATCGACCCAATCCCGGGTGCCCTCGGCCAAAGAAGCGAAATTGGCGACGGTGCGAGGTACCTTGGTGAAATCCAGGCGGCACCAGAATTCGCCCTCCGTCGTCAAAAAACCGGCGTATAAGCCGTCGGCGGACGGCACAGCACGCGTGGTGGGAGGCAGGGCGAGGCAGGTCCAGGCGATGAGAACGAGGGACCCAAGGGCGTGGATTCGTGGCCGGCTTCCCGGCCGGGCAGAGGTGTCGGGGATTGGCTGGCTCATGGTTTTGAACTGGCATTCATCCGGTGCAAGGTCCGCTGGAGTGGCGGCGCGCTGACCACAATCTCATAAGTCTGCTCGCTGTCCACCGCCCTGCGCCAGAAGACCCCGCCCGCCCGCTGGAGGATGAGACCGCCCGCGGCGATGTCCCACAAGCGGACACCGGTTTCCACGTAGGCATCGAATCGCGCGGTCGCGACGTAGGCGAAGGACAGCGCCGCCGAGCCGGTGATCCGGATCTTTCGGACGCGATGGATGAGCTGCTGAAACACGGGCAACATCCGATCGAGCGTGTGCCGGTGCTTGGCAAAACCGAGGGCAATCACGGATTCCGCCAGCTGACTCCGGGTGGCGACGGCGATCTTTTTTCCGTTCAGCAGGGCAGGGCCATCCTCGGTGGCGGTCCACATCTCGTCGGTGAACGGGTCATAGATTACGCCCAACACGGTCTGGAAGCCGTCCTCGTAGGACGGATCCGTCGGCCTCTTTGCGGGCTCGGAAATGCATTGAAGCGCGATGGAAACGCAGGCGTGGGGAATGCCGTAGGTGAAGTTGACCGTGCCGTCGATGGGATCGATGACCCAGCGCAACGGCGAATGGGAATCCCCCGACGATCCTTCCTCACCCAGGATGGAGGCTTCGGGCAGGGCTTTGTGGAGGATCCGTTCGATGAGCCGCTGGCAACGTACGTCGAGTTCCAGCTTGATGTCATGCTGGGTGGCTTCGTTGATGCGCTTGGTTTGCCGGAGGTTTTTGCGCATCAGGGCACCAACCTCACGGGCGGCCCGGGAGGCTTCGGCGACGAGGGTTCGGATGGAATAGGATTTCACGAGAACGGGTTCTGGGGAAGGCGCCGGATCAGGGGATGACCTCGACGCGCTGTTGCAGGCGACTCTCGAGTTCCGAGAGTTTTTGGGTGATCAGCGCATGGTCGGAAGCCTCGATGACCGCGAGCAATTGATCGGCATCGTGGAGTCGGGGAACGTAGACATACGACGCCCCGGCTTCCTTGAGTCGCGGCACGTCCGAGAGCACCTCGGCGTGGGCCACCAGGCAGGCGTCCGGGTTCAATCGATGCACGAGTTGAACCAGCCGAAGGTTGTTGGTCCCGCGAAGCACTGAGTTGGGCAGGGTGCAGAGAATCAGACGGGCAGAACGCAGCCCCGCATGCTCGAGGGTGTCACGCTGCGAGATATCTCCCCAGATCGCACGCACTCCACGTTGAATGAGCTTTCGATGCACTTCGGGGTTGAAGTCGATGACTGCCAATCGGGAGAGCAGGGGGGGATTCCGGCGCGTGATTTCTTCGAGCAAGGAGCTGGCCGTCCACGAAAAGCCGAGAAAGAAGAGATCCGGCGTCTGGGAAGGCTTCCCAGCGTCGGAGGGGTACGCCGAGTTATCACGAAGTCCAAACCGGATCAGCCACGGTTCGACCGCCCGAAACACGACGTCGGACTTGCCGATGGCGTAGCTGCTGGCCACGGCCAAAAAGAAGAACGCGTAAACGACCGGGGCGAAGACTTCCTTGCCGATATGCCCGCTCGCTGCCCCCAAGCTGACCAAAACAAGGGCGAATTCGCTCAATGGCATTAAGTTGAGGCTGGTTAAAAAGCTGACTCGATTCCCCATGCCGAGAATGCGCAGCGGCACCATGACCGTGATGAACCGGCTGATCACTACGAAGCCGCACAACAAGATCGCCAGCCGGATCGGATCCCATTGTGGGGCGGGAACGGCGAGTCCGAGCCCCACGAAGAAGAGCGTCACGAAGAAATCCCGCAGACTCGTGACCTTCGCGGCGACATCGAGATGATAGGGGTAGGTGGAGATTGAGACCCCGGCGACCAAGGCCCCCATTTCGCGGGACAAGCCCAGTGCATGGGCCATCGCCGCAATGATGAAGCACCAGGCAAGCGCACCCACCACCACCAATTCTGGCAGCGTCGCGACCCGGTGAAAGAGCGGAGGCAGGACGTACTTGCTGATGCCGAGCGCCGTGCCGATGAGCAGGGCAATCTTGAGAAAGGTGGCAACGACCACCATCACCGAAGGATTGGACAGCGCCGGTTGAACCCCGAGAAAAACGATCAGAGCGACATCCTGGATGACGGAAATGCCAATCGCAAGCCGCCCCGCCAGGGTGTCCAGTTCGCGTCGATCCGTGAGGATTTTGACCGCGATCACGGTGGAACTGACGAACGCCCCCACCGCGAGGTAGAGGGCCTCGAACTTGCCCGAGCCCAGCGGGCGCCCCGCCAGCACAAACACTCCGATTCCCAGGAGGACAGTGCCCACGATCTGCACAAGAGCCGTGGTGAAAATGGCCCGGCCCGCCCCCAAGACCCGCTTGAGATCGATCTCGAGGCCGATCAGGAACAGCAGAAGGATCAATCCGATCGACGCAATCGACTCGATGGACTCCTGATGGTTGACGAGCCCGATGCCGGAGGGTCCGATGACGTACCCGGCTACCAGGTAGGCGACCAGTGCCGGTTGCCGCAGGATGTGCGCGACGACGCCGAACAACCATGCGGCGACGACACAGAGTGCGATATCGGTCAGAGTCCCGTGCTCCAAAGCGGGGCGCAGACTAGCGGGCGCCCGCTCCACCGCCAAAGGAATCTCATCGAAGCACCCCTCTCTCCGACAAAGCACCCGGTGGACGCCCGGGTCGAGTTCCAGGATTCGAGGGCAGCCTGAATCCATGTGGGTTTTACCTTGGCTCGCGTGAGGTTGTGATTAACTTCAGGTCTCCCCGCTCCGGGAAGGCGCGGGGAGAGCCGAATCGCGGTCTAAAACGCGGGCCGGCGTGTTTTTTTGCGTCAATGGACACAGCCCATATCCGGAATTTTTCGATCATCGCCCACATCGACCACGGGAAGACGACCCTTTCCGACCGATTGCTGCAGCGCACCGGCACCGTTGCCCAGCGGGACATGCATGACCAAATGCTGGACGCGATGGATCTCGAAAAGGAGCGAGGCATCACGATCAAGGCCCATCCGGTCACGATGTATTACAAGGCCCTGAACGGTGAGACCTACGAACTGAACCTGATTGATACCCCCGGCCACGTTGATTTCGCCTATGAAGTGTCCCGCAGCCTCAGCGCCTGCGAGGGAGCGGTTCTGATCGTGGATGCCGCCCAAGGGGTCGAGGCCCAGACCGTCGCGAACGTCCATATGGCGATGAAACAGAATCTCACCATCATTCCCGTCATCAACAAGATTGACCTGCCGCACGCCAACGTGGAACAGGCACGGCAACAACTGGAAGACATTCTCGCCATCCCCGGCGACACCGCGCTCCTGGCCAGCGCCAAACAGGGCATTGGCATCGAAGAAATTCTCGAAGCGATCGTGGCCCGGATTCCACCACCCAAGCCCACCGGCGCGCCTTCCCTCCAGACCCTGGTGTTCGACAGCTTTTACGACACCTACAAGGGGGTCGTGACGCATGTCCGCGTTTTCAATGGTGAACTCCGAGCCGGCGTCGTCCTGAAGCTCCTGCATTCCGGACGCAACGTGGAAATCAAGGAGGTCGGCAGCTTCAATCCCAAGCCGTACCCGCGTGACGCCCTCACCGTTGGCGAAACCGGGTACATGACGGCCAACATCAAGAGCCCCAAGGACGTCAAAATCGGTGACACCTTGACCGACGCCCGGCATCCATCGCCGGCTTTGCCCGGGTTTCAGGAAGTCCATCCGATGGTGTTCAGCGGGATCTACCCGATCAATCCGGCCGATTTCGAGCACCTGAAGTCCGCCCTCGAGAAACTTCAGCTCAACGACTCCGCCTTCGTGTTTCAGACCGAGACCTCGGTGGCTCTCGGCTTCGGCTTCCGCTGCGGATTCCTCGGACTGCTCCATATGGAAATCGTCCAGGAACGTCTCCGTCGGGAGTACGAAATGGACATCATCGCCACCTATCCATCGGTGGTGTATCGCGTGCTGATGACCGACGGACAGGTCAAGGAGATCGATAACCCGGCCTTTATGCCGGAACTCACTTACATCGAGGCCATCGAAGAGCCGATGGTGAAGGCGTTCGTGATCACTCCCAATGAATTCATCGGGGATATCATGAACCTGATTTCTGAAAAACGCGGCGCCATCGATCACACCGAGACGCTGGACAGCCGCCGCGTCATGCTCACCTCGCGGACGCCGTTGAACGAAATCCTGATCGATTTCCACGACCGCATTAAGTCGATCACTCGTGGCTACGGCTCCATGGATTACGAGAAAACCGGCTACGAGGTCTCCGACATGGTTAAGCTCGACATGCTAGTCAACGGCGAGTCGGTCGACGCGTTTTCCTGCATCGTGCATCGCTCGAAAGCGGAGGGCAGGGGACGGGCCCTGGCCACCAAGCTCAAGGAAGTGATCCCACGCCAGCAGTACCAGGTCGCCATCCAAGCCGCGATTGGCGGAAAAATCGTCGCACGGGAAAGCATCAGCGCCCTGCGAAAGGACGTGACAGCCAAGTGTTACGGCGGCGATATCTCACGTAAACGCAAACTCTTGGAGAAGCAGAAGGAAGGCAAGAAGCGGATGAAATCCATCGGATCCGTGAACATTCCCCAGGAAGCCTTCATTGAAGTCCTCAAGGCCTAGCGAAGAGCGCGTCGACTCCATGGATTCCACAGCCACAAGACTGAGGGTTGCTTCGATCGCAGCCGACAGCGATTCACTACCGTCCGGAGGCTTCCGGCAATGCCTTCGGCACCCCGGGATGCTCCTGAAGTGGTTTCTTTCCAGGCAATTCCGCCATGCCTTGGAAATGCGCAAACACATCTGGAAGATCCGCAGCTTCCAAAAGGATGAACTGGCACCCCAAGCATTGCGCGCGATAGATGATGGAGTTCGAGCCTTCGACCAGGTGCTGCGAACCCAGCCGTCGGGTCCGGCCCTGACGGAAGGCATCCGGGAGTTCGAAACGTGCGCCAACCGTTGGCTTCGGCCGTATGCCAACGCCTCCATCCGGGAAAACGTGGAGGTGTTCCTGGTCGCGATCGGCGTGGCGATGGCGATTCGAACGTTCTTCCTTCAGCCCTTCAAGATTCCCACCGGATCCATGCAGCCCACGCTTTACGGCGTGCACTTCGAGGACCTGCGCGACAATCCGAAGGCCGAGGTGCCGGGCACGCTCGGTAAGGTGGCCTCTGCGGTGTTCCGCGGCGAATTCTACCATGAGCTCGTGGCCGAAGACGACGGCCGGATCGCGCGCGTCGACCCGCGGCGGTCGATCGCCTTGATCAGCTTTCAGGATGTGGTGCTGGAGTACCGAAGTGCCTCCGGGCTCCGAGAAAAAAAACACCGGATCTGGTTCTCTCCCGTGGACGGTCACGGCGGCGATCTCCGCGGGTTCGTCGGTGGCATGGTCGGCCAGACCGGCCTCTACCAGCCGCTGCCCGTCGGTCAAACGTTCAAAAAGGGTGACTACCTCCTCCGGCTCCGCGACAGCCCCGGCGACCATCTCTTCGTCGACCGCGTTTCTTACAACTTCCGGCCACCCAAGCGGGGCGAAATCATCGTGTTCGAAACCCGTGGCATTCAGGGCCTGGCCCAGGACCAGTTCTACATCAAGCGTCTCGTCGGCCTGGGAGGAGAAACGTTGCGCCTGGGTGACGACCGCCATCTCAGCATCGACGGGAAGCGCCTGGATGCGTCCGTGCCACATTTTTCAAGAGTCTACGGGTTCGATGGACCGCCCGCCGAAAGCCAGTATTCCGGTCACGTGAATGCCGCCGTGGCGGTGTCATTGAATCGCGGTGCGAACATCGCGCCATTGTTTCGGACGGAACGGATGGAGTACTCGATTCCGCCCGGTCGCTACATGGTGATGGGCGACAACACGCTCAACAGCCTCGATTCGCGAGCGTGGGGTGATTTTCCCGAGACCAATGTCGTCGGCAAGTACTGCTTCGTATGGTGGCCGTTTACCGATCGCTGGGGCACACGCCCGGAGTGACGGCTGAAAGTTAACCCCGAATTCAGCATCCCAACCGACCGCCGGGCCTCCTAATTATTGCGCACAATAATTGTTAAGCTACAAAAGGAACGGTCGCCAATACTGCCGGGCTCAGCGACCACGTGTTCGCTCTCTGCCTTCTCTCCGCCACCCCGGTCCAACGGCTCCTCTGATCTGTGGTGGTTCGATCCAACCTCATTTCAACCCATGCCCAGGGTCATTTCGAGCATCGCTTCCAGCTCGGCATCCAGGACGCTTTTGATACCCGACTCATCGAAGCCATCCTCCTGGCCAGGATGCAGGACGCGGACCCGGATGTGCGGAAGTTCGTGCTCGACGCGGCAGCCGGGATGACGACGCCGGACGTCGAACCGATCTACGATGCCGCCGTGCGAGACGAGGACATCAACGTCCGCATCGCGGCCCTCGAGTATCTGGGGGAGCAGCGGAAGGTCCGTTTCAAACCCGCCGTCGAAGCGATTTTCCGTACAGCGACCGAACCCATGCTGGTGTGCGCGGCCTTCGCCACCCTGCTGGAGATCGGCGACGTCACCTCGTGGCCATTGATCCGGGAGCGCTACCCGACGGCGGCGGCCGTGCCCAATTGGGAGTTGGGTTGGTGGATCCGGGCGCTTGGGGACTTTGGCGAGGCGGGGGAGCTTGAGGTGTTTCACGCCATCCTGCGGGACCACGATGGCCGGGTGGCTGCGGACACTATCGACGCCCTTGAGCACTTCCAGTCCCGTCACGGTCGGGTCGGGATCTCCGACGGATTCTGGGAACTGTTGCGGGGAATGATTACGACGGCGCTGGTTCCCGAGGTCCGGCTGCAACTGCTTCGCGTCCTGGGCGGATTCGGTTCCCCAGCGGCCATCGGCGAATACCTCGTTGGGTTGCTTGAGCAGAGCGACCGGTTGACCCGGTTGGGGGCGATCGAAGGGATCAAGCGCCTTGGCCGACCTGACCTGATGGCTCGGCTGCGGGTTCGCTGTGACGGCGAGGCCGATCCGGAAATCGCCGAGGCGCTCGCGGGTTGTTGAGAGGACATTCCATGATGACACTCGCGCTAAAGGATTTTGCAACCATTCGGGACGAGGTTTACCGCAAGCTGGGCCTCTATTTCGAGGACTCCAAGGTTTACTTCATCCAGAAACGCCTCGAAAAGCGGATGGAGACGCTCGCGATGGAGTCCTTTGCGGACTATGCGTTCCTGCTCCGTTTTGGCGACAAGGAGGGCCAGGAGATGCAGGCCCTGGCGAACCTGGTCACGACGAACGAGACCTACATGTTCCGGGAGTTCGAGCAGCTCCAGGCCTTCGCAGACCACTGCCTCCCCATGATTCTGAAGCCGCGCGAAGCGGCCAACGACCGGCGGCTACGGATCTGGTCCGCGGGGTGCTCCTCGGGTGAGGAGCCGTACACGCTGGCGATCATATTGAAGGAAGTCATGCATGACTTCGACTCCTGGGACGTCCAGATCAAGGCCACGGACATCGACCAGGAGCGTTTGGAGATGGCGCGCCGGGCGGTTTATGACGAGCGCTCCGTGCATCAGGTGCCGGCCGAATACCTCAGCCGGCACATCGTGCGGTTGCCTGCGGGTTATTACGCGGTCAAGCCGGAGACCGCGAAGTTGGTGGAGATCGAGCATCTGAATCTGAGTAACCGCCTGGCTATGCGGGGAATGCGGAACTTCGACTTCATCTTCTGCCGCAACGTGCTCATCTATTTCGACGACGCCTCACGCAAGGCGGTGGTCGATCATTTCTACAACGCGCTCAAGCCCGGGGGCTTTGTCTTCCTGGGCCATTCGGAATCCATCGGCCGCATCAGCAGCGCCTTCCGCCTCCTGCGCGTCGGCCAGCATCTCGTTTACCAGAAAGAATAAGCATGACCAGAGTACTGATTGTCGATGACTCGGCTCTGACCCGGGAGTTTCACGCGCACATCGTGAGGGAGGTGGGCTTCACCTGCGTCACCGCCGTGGATGGGATGGACGGACTCGAGAAGGCCACCGCGGAGAAGGTTGATGTCATCCTGACCGACATCAACATGCAGGGAATGGATGGCTACGAATTCATCCGTCGCGCGCGCCAGAATCCCGACTACGACCAGGTGCCGATCATCATCATCTCCACGGAATCCAGGGAACCTGACAAGCAGAAGGGATTCAAAGCCGGGGCGAATCTGTACCTGGTGAAGCCCACCAATGCCAACCGGATCGTGGAGAGTATCAGGATGCTCCTGGGCAATCGCTGAGCCTACCCATCACCCCCAAACCGAGCCCCATCCAAACATTATGAGCCTAAGTTCAATGAGCGATACCGTTGAGTCGTGGTCAACCCCGGAGGCGGCATGAGCTGGGAAATCAAGCTGGACGGCGAAACCGACGTGGTGGTCCTGGCGGGCGAGATGGGCATTCAGAGCGCCGCGGAGTTCCATCAAGCGGTCCTGCCGCTAGCCGGATCCAGCAGAGCCGTGCGCCTCGACGCCGCCGCGGCGAAGTCGGTTCACACTTCGATCCTGCAGATACTCCACGCCCTGTCCCAGGCGGTGGATGACTTCGCCGTGACGGACGCCTCGGACGAATTCCGGGCGGCCGAGAGGCGGGTCGGACTCTATTTCGCGAGAACGGGACAAACCGGGGACCAGGTCCACGGAACGGGTGAAACAGCGCAGCGGTAATTTATGCCTAAACAAATCATGGTGGTCGATGACTCATCGAGCATGCGGCAGATGGTCCACTTCACACTGGCCGGTGCCGGGTACGACGTCGTCGAGGCGAAGGACGGCGCGGAGGCCCTGTTGAAGAGCACGAGTCAGAAGGTGGACCTCGTGATCACCGACCTGAACATGCCGGTGATGGACGGCATAGAACTCACCCGGCAGTTGCGCGCCGCGCCGGCGTACCGGTTTATCCCGATCGTTATGCTGACCACGGAATCCCAGCAACAGAAGAAGCTGGAGGGTAAGGCGGCGGGCGCCACCGGGTGGATCGTGAAACCGTTCCAAATCGAGCAATTGCTCGCCGTGGTGAAGAAGGTCTGCCCCTGAGCCGACCTGCGTAAACCTCAAACCAAACACTGAATCAAGCTCATGGACATCGGCGCTCTTCAACAACGCATGCGGGAAGCCTTCCGAGTCGAGGCGACCGATCTGCTCGCCGAGTTGGACTCGTCGATGTTGGAACTGGAATCCCGCCCGCAGGATGCTGACCTACTGAACAGGGTGTTCCGGGCCATCCACACCCTCAAAGGCTCCGGGGCCACCGCCGGCTTCATGGAGATGGCTGCTTTCACGCATCACGTCGAGGAACTCTTCGACGAAGCCCGCCTGGGCCAGCTCACGATCACCCCGGAGATGATCGACCTGTCCCTCCAGGCGAAGGATCTCATTGGCCAGTTGATGGAGTCCGACAATCCTGTCCTGCTGGAATCAGCGTGCGCGGGGGTGGTCAAGGCCCTGGCTCGATTCCTCCCGCATCGCGCCAAGGCGACCTCCGGCGACGGCGCGGAGCGGGTCGATGGCGCGCCGTTGCGGCAGCGGCACAGGATATTCTTCCGACCCAATCCCGAGGTCTTCTTCAGCGGCACCGATCCCGCGAACCTCGTGGAGGAGATGGGTGCCCTCGGCGAGGCCCGTGTGACGGCCAAAGTGGACGGACTGCCTCCCCTGGAGGAGCTCAATCCGGAACGCTGCTACCTGGCCTGGGAGGTGGAACTGCTGAGTCTCCAGCCAACCTCGAAGATCAAGGAGGTGTTCCTGTTCGTGGAGGACGAAAGCGAAATCCGGATCGAAAGTCAGCCCGCGGCGACGGTTGATGAACGGGAGCTTGCGGATGGCTTGGCGGCCTTTCTGAACATCGCGGGGCAGAGCGTGGAAGCCCTGGGGGGCTTCCTCACTCAACTTCGCGACGACCCGGACACCGATTCGGCGTGTCGGAGAAACTACCTGCGCATCCTCCGAAGCTTTCATGCCGCCGCGTGTCATCAGGGGCAGCAGGCCCACGGCGTCGTGTTGGAGGAACAGATCCAACTGCTCGAAGACGCCCTCGCCAGAGGCGGACCGTTGTCGGATAAGGCCAAAGGTCGATTGTTGGAAGGCGTGCAGAAGTTGGGGCTTCTCGTGGAATCACTCCGCGAAGGCCGCTCTCCCGCGCCTGCGAGCCAGACCCTGGTGGCGGAGCCATCGAACGTCGCCAGACTGCCGTCCACGCCGGCAGTTGACGGAACAAAAAAGGACGCGCTCCGCCCCCCGGCCACGATCCGGGTGGATCAGGAGAAGCTGGACCGGTTGATGCGCGCCGCGGGCGAGTTGCTGGTGGCCCGCAATGCGTTCCCCATCCTGGCCAAGAAGCTCGTGCTGGAACATTCCCTGAGCGGCATGGGCAAGGAGGTCAAGGACGCCGGCGACCATATCTCCCATATCGCCGAGGATTTGCAGGCGGCGGTGTTGTCGATCCGGATGATGCCCATCCGAACCGTCTTCCAGAGGTTTCCGCGGATGGTCCGCGACATCTGCCGGGCCCAGGAGAAGGAGGCGGAGTTGCTCCTGGAGGGCGAAGACACGGAACTGGACAAGACCGTGATCGAACAGATGGCCGACCCGCTGGTCCACCTAGTGCGCAATGCGGTCGACCACGGGATCGAGTTGCCGGCGGTCCGCGTTCAAGCGGGCAAGCCCCGAACCGGCAAGGTCACGCTTCGGGCCTACAACAAAGAGAACAATGTCGTCATCGAGATCTGTGACGACGGGCGCGGCATGGACCCGGTCCGCTTGAAGCAAAAGGCAGTGGAAAAAGGCCTCATCACCCCGGCCGCAGCCAAGGCGATGGATGACCGCGCGGCGCTGGACCTGATCTTCCTTCCGGGCCTCTCGACGGCCGAGAAAGTGACCGACATCTCGGGACGCGGCGTCGGGATGGACGTCGTTCGCAGCAATTTGCGGCAGTTGCACGGGACGACAACCCTGGAAAGCCAGATGGGCAAAGGTTCCAGGATCACCATCACACTGCCGGCGAGTCTGATGGTATCCAAGGGCATCCTGGTTGAATCCGAGGGCGAGGAGTATGTTTTCCCCATCGAGTCCGTGATCGAGATGGTGCATTTGCCACGGCAACGCCTCCACCGCCACGAGGGCACGCACTATGCCTCGATTCGCGACCGGGTCTATCCCGTGCTGCGGCTCGGGGACCATTTTGCGTCCGAACCGCGATCGCAGGCCCAGGCCATTTCCTGGCCCGAGGAGGTGGCGATCGCGATCGTGCAAACTGATCGGGACCGGGTGGGGGTCGCCCTGGATCGCTTTGTCAGCTACGTCGAGGTCATCGTCAAGCCGCTGGGACGCGACTTCGCCAACATCTCCGCCTTCCAAGGGGCGACGATCATGGGCGACGGGCGGGTGGCCCTCGTCATCAACCCGTCCGGTTTCGTCTGACGACCCCTTCGTGCTGGCTGCGGGCCTGACCCTGGAGTTGGTCTCCGGGCTGGTTTCCGCCTGCCGGAAGAACCGTCAACCCATCCTGACATCAGTGGATGTGGGCTGACCACGTGCCCGGGCAATCTTTCTGGACGTGCCCGGTCAAAAATGAATCGCCCGACCCTCCACCGCCATCGCCGCCTCCTTGAGCGCTTCCGATAACGTCGGATGGGCATGGCAACAGCGTGCAATATCTTCCGAACTCGCACCGAAGGTCATCGCGGCCGCCGCTTCAGCAATCAGATCGCCGGCATGGGGTCCGATGATATGCACGCCTAAAACACGGTCCGTCGTGGCATCAGCCAGAATCTTGACCCGGCCCTCGGTGTGGCCCAGTGCCCGGGCTCGGCCGTTCGCCATAAATGGGAACACGCCTTTGCGATACGCCACCCCAGCGCTCTGCAATTCTTCTTCGCTGCGGCCCACCGTCGCAATCTCGGGATGGGTGTAGACGATGCCCGGAATCACCCCGTAATCCACGTGGCCGTGTCCAGTCACTAGCATCTCCGCAAACGCGACGCCTTCCTCCTCCGCCTTATGGGCCAGCATAGGACCGGCAATGACGTCGCCGACGGCATGGATTCCGGATGCGGTGGTCTGAAAACGTTCGTCGACGGAAATCCTGCCGCGTTCATCAGGCTGGATTCCGACGGTTTCGAGTCCGAGCCCTTCGGTGTTGGGCCGACGCCCCACGGCTAGCAGAACCCGATCGCAGTCCATGACGTCGTCGTCGTTGAGACGCACGGTGCACCGGCCGTTGAGCACTTTGGCGCCAGTCACCTTCGTTTTGAGTCGGAACTCGATCCCTTGTTTTTCGAAGACTTTCCGGGCTTCGGCGGCGAGTTCCGCATCCATTCCGGGCAGAATTCGATCGAGATACTCCAGGACGGTGACCCGCGAACCGAGTCGACGCCAGACCGACCCCAGTTCGAGGCCGATGTAGCCGGCACCGATCACCACGAGGTGTCCTGGCACCTCGGGATACGTCAGAGCTTCGGTGCTGGTTCCGATCCGGTCATTGTCCACCTCGACCCCGGGCAAAGGAGTCGACTGGCTGCCGGTTGCGATAAGGATAGTCTTTGCGTCGAGTTCGACGGTTTCCTTGGCGCCGGTGACGACCACCCGTTTGGGACCGGTGATGCGGGCCTGACCGGTGATGCGGGTGATCCGATTCTTCTTAAACAGGCCTTCGACGCCCTTGGTGAGTGCCAACACGACGGAATCCTTGCGTCGCAGCATGGCCGGGAGATCCAGGGTCACATCGCCGGTGAGGACGCCGTGCTGTTTCAGGCCATTCCGGGTTTCCTCATAGCGTTCGCTTGATTCAAGCAGCGCTTTGCTGGGAATACAGCCCACCCTCAAACAGGTGCCACCTAGTGCGGATTCACGTTCCACGCACGCCACCCGGAGTCCCAATTGCGCCGCCCGAATGGAAGCTACGTAGCCACCAGGTCCGGCACCGATCACCACCAAGTCGAAGGATTCAGACATAGGAGTCGGGGAGAATTTAGCAATCGTTCGTCGGATCAGGCTTCGAGCAGGATGCGGGCGGGCGATTCCACCAGCTCTTTGATCCGCTTGAGGAAAGTCACCGCCTCCCTGCCGTCCACGATTCGATGATCGTACGTCAGTGCGACGTACATGATGGGGCGAACGACGATCTGGCCGTCGACAACGACCGCACGCTCCTGGATGGAGTGCATGCCGAGAATCCCACTTTGAGGCGGGTTGATGATGGGTGTTGAAAGCATGCTTCCGAAAACGCCGCCGTTGGTGATCGTGAACGTGCCTCCGGCGAGTTCGTCGGGCTTGATCCGGCCCTCCTTAGCGCGTGCGCCAAAATCCCCGATGGCCTTTTCGATCTCCGCGAAGCTCAGGCGTTGTGCATGGCGCAACACCGGCACCACGAGCCCCTTCCCTCCACCGATCGCCACGCCGATGTCGTAGTAATGGTGGTAGACGATGTTGGAATCGCGGATCTCGGCGTTCAGTTGGGGAAACTGCTTCAGGGCTTCGATGGAGGCCTTCACGAAAAAGGACATGAAGCCGAGTTTGACCCCATGCCGGGCGGTGAAGGAATCCTGCTGTTGTTTGCGCAGCGCCATCAACCCGGACATGTCCAACTCGTTGAACGTGGTAAGCATGGCCATGGTGACCTGAGCCTCGACCAGTCGCCGGGCCACGGTGCGACGGAGGGGCGACATCGGGATAATCTCATCCTCGCGGCCTCCGGCGGCGGCGGCCGGGTCGACGGGAACCATCGCGGGAGCCGGAGGGGTGGACGATGACGGCGCCGGAACGACGGGAGGTGCGGGCACGGGAGGTGCGGGCACGGGGGGTGTCGGCACCGCGGCGGCGGGAGGTGGGGAATCGCGGAGACCGGAGGAGGCCGCACGTTGCGCATCCTCCTTGGTGACGCGTCCCCCCGGTCCGGTTCCTGGAACCCGCAAAGGGTCAACGCCGGCCTCTGAGAGTACCCGTCGCGCAGCCGGCATCACGGGCGGGGCGACGGTTCCAGCCGGGGCAACAGGAGCTGGTTCGGCGGGTGTGGCGGAGGGATTGCCGGCCGTAGGCGCGGCAGTTCCCGTTTCGAAAAGGGCGATGACCTCTCCAACGCGGGCGATCTCGCCACGCTTTTTGTGGACCTTGGAAAGGAATCCATCGGCGGGTGCCGGTAACTCCACGGTGGCCTTTTCGGATTCGATGAGAACGACCGGTTCATCCTTGCGGATGGGCTGGCCTTCCGCCTTCAGCCATTCCCCGAGTTGGACTTCCGTGATGGATTCGCCGACTGGGGGAACACGCAATTCGAGTGCCATATACGTTCTAGGACGAGGTGACCGGGTTATTCCCGGAACCGTATCCGTTGGCCTTACGACCGACGGCAGGCGAGGGTAGCGCAGGTTGTCATGGCAGCAAGCCTGTAGCAGACTCTCGTGAAGCCAATGGAAGGGCCCAAGACATCGCTTCGAGGTCAGTTCTTGCTGGATGGCGGCAATCTGGCCGGGTCCTGGTTCCAACGAACGGTGGTTTTGATCTGCCAACACGATGCGGAAGGCGCCTTCGGATTGGTTCTGAACCGGCCCGCCGGCGCGCAGGTGGGCGACGCCCTGGAAGGCCAGATGCCCGAAACCCTCAAAACCATGCCCCTGCTTTTCGGCGGGCCGGTCCAGCCCGGCGCCCTCAGTTTTCTGCGATCCGATTCATTTCTGCCGGACGCCTCCGTGATGCCCAACCTCGAATTGGGCCATTCGCTGGAAGAACTTCTCGAACTTGCCCTCGATTTTTCGGCGGGCCGGCAATTGAAGATTTTTGCCGGCTACGCTGGCTGGAGTTCTGGACAGTTGGATTCGGAGATGGAACGGCAGGCGTGGATCACCCATCCCGCGAGCCTCGAACTGGTGTTCGATGACGAACCCTCGACGCTTTGGCAGCGAATTCTACGGGTGAAGGGCGGACTTTTCCGATTATTGGCGGATGCGCCGGAGGATCCGCTCGCCAACTGATCACGTCCGCACGCGACTCCAAGCTTGGCCCTTCCGAATGCCAGGGGTACCGTCCGCGGCGCCATGGATGTTTTGCCTCGCCCGGATGTGATTCTGACCCACGAGAGCGATTTGGACGGATTTGTCTCAGGCCACTTGCTGCAACGGCTCGCACAGAGTCTGTACAAGACCGACGTCCGTCTCGAAGCCTGGAATACGCAAGCCTGGCGTCAGCGGCCTCTGAAGGAGCGATCCGCCTGGGTGTGTGACATGGCCTACGACGGCAGGTTGGACCGACCGGACTGGGTCATCATTGATCACCATCCCGTGGACGACCGCCCCCGCCAGGCCCGTCTCATCCACGACACCACACGATCGGCGGCGCTCCTCTGCTACGATCTCTGTCGCGCCGCCGGCGTTTGCAATCCCGAGTTGGACCGCCTGGTTGCGTTGACGGACATCGGGGACCTGTTCGCGGAGGACCACCCGGACTTCGATCTTTCCCAGGAATACTCCGCACTCCTTAAAACCTACCCCTTCTGGAGCTTGAGCAAATTGATCGAAGGACGGCTCGAAGTGTTGCTGGATCATCCTTTGTTGGAGGTGGTGAGAACCCGGAAGCGGGTGGAAGACCCGATCGGTTTGGCGTGGAGTCGGACGCGTGTCACTGAGATCACGCCGACCCTGGGCTGGGTGGATATCGCGGTGGGAAATTCCAACCTCATCGTCCACGAATTGCTGCGGTCGGGTGACCGCCGGCACGTGGTCCTTGCGACCTTGATTCGGAAAGCGGCGTCCGGCGTGGTGGTCAGCCTTCGCAGCCGCAGCGGCGAGGCTTTGGGGATCGCGCAGAAACTGCAAGGCGGCGGCCATCCCAACGCCGCGGGTGCCACCCTGCCCCGTTCGGTGCAGACCCTCCCCGATGCGGTCGAGTACCTGCGGAAGATACTCGACCCGAAACCGGTCGGAATCGTGACCCTGGATTCCGCCTTTTCGGACCTTCGGTTAGGCGGATAGGGCCGGGGTCAGGATTTTTTCTCTGCGTCGTGAAGTTTCTTGCTCTCAACGATGACCTTGGCTTCCTGCTCGGCGGGAATGTGGTCGTAGTGGCTGAATTCCTCGTTGTGGTGGCCTCGACCCCCGGTGAGTGATCGCAGGGCGGCCGAGTACAAATACAACTCACCCTGGGGCACCAGCGCCTTCACGACCTGGTAGCCATCGGAGTTCTCCATGCCCTGGATACGCCCGCGCCGACTGGAGAGATCGCCGAGCACGTTCCCCATGGAATCATCGGGAATGCGCACTTCGATCGTGCAGATGGGTTCGAGCAGACAGGGGCGGGCGGCACGGAACGCCTCCTTGAAGGCTTCCTTGCCGGCGATCTGGAACGCGAAGTCCTTGGAATCGACCGGATGCATTTTCCCGTCGTAGAAATCGATCTTGGTGTCGACCACCGGATAGCCCGCCAGGATTCCTTCCACGCAGGCGGAGTTGACCCCCTTTTCCACCGACGGCACGAAGACGCGGTCCACGTTTTGGCCGGTCAAAGATTCGGAAAAATCGACGCCGCTGTTTCGGGCGAGCGGTTCGACACGCATCCAGACTTCGGCGAACTGCCCGGCGCCGCCCGTCTGCTTCTTGTGCCGGTACTTGGATTCGCCGTGCCCTCGGATGGTTTCGCGATACGGAATGCGCGGTTCGATGAGGTCGATATCGACGCGGTACCGACGCTTGAGACGTTCTGCGACGATCTGGAGGTGCAACTCCCCCTGCCCCGAAATCACGGTCTGATGCAAGGCCGAATCCACGTGGTAGTGAAACGTCGGGTCCTCCTCATGCAAGGCGGCGAGTCCAGCCGCCAGTTTGTCCTCCTCACCTTTGACCTTCAGTCGAAGCGCCATGTGGACGTTGGGCTTCGGGAAGTGGACCTTGGGAAGGGCCACGACGCGTTTGGTGCTGCACAGGGAGTTGCCGGTGTGGGTGTCCTTCAGCTTGACCGCGGCGCCAATGTCCCCCGCGTTGAGGGTGTCGACCGAGGTTCGAATCCTGCCATTCAGGCTGTAGATCTGGCCCAGGCGCTCCATCACCTTCCGGTCGCTGTTGAAGAGGTCCATGTTGAGGTGAACCGAACCCGAGTACACCCGGAACAGAGAAAGATCCCCGAACTGATCCTCGTGGGTGGTCTTGAACACGTAGAGGACCGGTTCACCGGCGGTCAACGCGACGTCAACGGGCGAGCCGTTCACGTCCTCCGCCGTGATCTTGATCCTATCCACCGGTGAGGATCCGTACTTGGCGATGAAGTCCATTAACCGGGCCACGCCCACATTGGTTTCGGCGGAAGTGAAGAACACCGGAATGAACGCCTGCTTCTGCAGCGCGGTGTGCTCGCCGTCGCGCAATTCCTGCTCGGAGAGGCTGCCCTTCTCGAAATACTTCTCCATCAAGGCATCGTCAGCCTCGGCCGTGTACTCGATGAGTTCGCGGTGCCATTGTCCCACCCGTTCCAGCAGCTTGCCGGTCGCCGGCGATTCGGTGTACTTGCCCGAACCATCCTTGGCGTAGGTGACGACCTCGGTCCGCATCACGTCGAGTTCCTGATTGAACCCAGGCCCGGGGTTGAGCGGCCAGGTCAGTGGAAACACCCGATTGCCGAACTTCGCCCGCAACTTTGCCAACGTGGCCTCAGGATCGACGTTTTCACGGTCGCAACCATTGACGACCAAAATCTTGGGGATGCCGTACTGCGTCGCGTAACGCCAGACCGTCTCGGTTCCCAGCGCCGCCCCATGCACCGCGTGAACCACGACCAACGCAAAATCGCCGACCTGAAGCGCCACCAAAGCCTCGCTGATGAAATCGATGTATCCGGGTGTGTCGATGGCGTTGAGCTTCTTTCCCAACCATTCCAGGTGAAGAGGCGTAGCATGGATCGAGATCTGGTGGAGCTTTTCCCCAGGGTGGTAATCGGACACCGTTGTCCCTTTGGCCACACTCCCCATCCGGCTGATCTCACCCGCGGTGGCCAGCATCGCTTCACACAACGTCGTCTTCCCGCACGTGGCATGACCGACCACCGCGAAGTTTCGGATGTCTGCAGCCTGATAGGTTTTCATTAGTGGGGCTGGTTATTTGTGGTTCAGTGGTTAGGAGAGATTATGCAGAGATCCGCTCGTGGGCCAAGCGCTGTTTGCATTTAAGCCCCGGATTCATGCGACGGCGGGCAGTCCGGACAAGGCCATCGCCAATTCCGCCGGGTCGTAGTCGAGATCCGCCAGTTTGCCTGCCATGAAGTCCATGTACGCCTGCATATCGAAGTGTCCGTGGCCACAAAGGTTGAAGAGAATGGTCTTCCCGGTGCCGGATTCCCGGCACTTCAAGGCCTCCTGAAGGGCGACGACGACGGCGTGGTTGGCCTCGGGTGCCGGAAGGATGCCCTCCGTTCGCGCGAACTGAAGGCCGGCCTGGAAGCAGGCGGTCTGATGCACGGATACTGATTCGATCAGACCGAGCTCCTGGACGTGGCTCACGAGGGGCGCCATCCCGTGATAACGCAGACCTCCCGCATGGAAGCCGGGCGGGGTGAACGTGGAACCGAGTGTGTGCATTTTCACCACCGGCGTGAGATGGGCGGTGTCGCCGTAGTCGTATGCGTACTTTCCGCGCGTCAATGAGGGGCAGGCGGCGGGTTCCACCGCGACAATGCGCACCTTCCGACCGCCGCGAAGCTGAGCTCCGAGAAAGGGAAAGGCGATTCCCGCGAAATTGGATCCCCCGCCCGTGCAACCCACCACGATGTCGGGATAGTCCCCCGCCATCGCCATCTGCTCCATGGCTTCGAGCCCAATCACCGTCTGGTGCATCAGCACGTGATTGAGAACCGAACCGAGCGCGTAGTGGGTGTCGTCGGATTTGGCGGCAACTTCGACGGCCTCAGAGATGGCGATACCAAGGCTACCTGGATGGTCGGGCCGTTGGGCGAGAATGGCCCGTCCCGATTCGGTTTCCGTTGACGGCGACGCCACGCATCGCGCGCCCCAGGTCTCCATCAAGGCCCGGCGATAGGGCTTTTGATTGTAGGACACCCGCACCATGAAGACCGTCACGTCGATGCCGAAGAGGGACCCGGCGAACGCCAGCGAGGAGCCCCACTGTCCGGCGCCGGTTTCGGTGGCGATCCTTCGAATGCCGGCTTCCCGGTTGTAGAACGCCTGGGGGACGGCGGTGTTGGGTTTGTGACTTCCGGCGGGGCTGACCCCTTCCCACTTGTAGTAGATACGCGCAGGAGTCTGCAGTGCCTTTTCCAATCGATGGGCGCGATAGAGCGGGCTGGGGCGCCATTGCCGGTAGATGTCACGGACCGGACCGGGGATCTCAATCTCGCGTTCGAGCGAAGCCTCTTGACGAATCAACGCTTCCGGGAACAGCGGAGCGAGGTCAGCCGGACCGATGGGTTGGTGGGTGCCCGGGTGAAGAACGGGCGGCAATGGAACCGGTAAGTCAGCTTGTAGATTGTACCAGGAACGGGGAAGCCGGGACTCGTCGAGAACGAACTTAACCGCATCGGGCATGGGCGATTGATTCCAGAAGGAACCCCAACTTGCCAACGGTGAAGTGGCCGGAAACCCCTGCCATGAACCGATCGTTCCCCGGAGGTGAACGATCCGTCGTGCCCGACCTCCCGACGCCGACAGAGCAGCCCTATCCATTCACCTTTTCATGGGCTCAGTGCATGTCCAGATCGTGGAAAACGTCCCTGCCCTCGGACGAGGACCCCAACGAAAAAATGGAAAGGCACCGGGGAAATTCCTTCAGGGTCGCCGAGTTGCCGATGATCCCCTTGTTCGAAGCCTGCGTTAGAACTTTTTCTTGCAAGCATTGGGAGCGTTAATTCAGATTCGGGACGTACCCGTGTGAGCCACATTCCCGCAAGGGGACATACCCTACCCATACCAACCGTGCTTCGCTCCGCAATGCATATGCCGATCCAAATCCAAAGTTCACGTCGTTGCAAAGGGCTCCTCCCACGCTGGGGAGCATCTTTGGCATCCATGGCTGCAGCGTTCGGAGGGCTTCAATCGAGCTCGAACGCTCAGCTCCTTTACACTGAGGATTTCAACACCGACGGCGAGGGAACGCGCTACACGTCGCGGGGACGCGGCTTCGTGTTTCTGACGATCGAGGGCAATCAGGAACCGTCCTATTGGACCCATAGTTCGGACGTCACCAAGGCGGGTGAAATTGTCGGCGTCGTCGTCCCGGCGGCCGCTCGCCGAGCGGCCATCGTCTTCCAGAGCGCCGTCCCCGAATCCATGTTGACTGTGGAGGGTCAGAAACTCATCGACAACACCATCAAGTGGCTGACGAACGACAAGACGGGGAAGGTCATCTTCTCTCCGGCAGCTACCGGCGAAGGTGATAACTATCTATCCCAGAGACTGTCCGGCGGTGGCTACACCGTCGCCGATGACGACACGGCCGCCGGCCTGCCCGACCCGACAACCCTGGCCTTGGCGATCACCACCAGCGGTGGCGTTGCTCCGACTCGGTTCACCCGTTACGGCGCGCCCATCCTCACCTACAACGGTCCGAATCACGATGACATGCTCACGTCGAGCATCGGGCTTGCCAATTCCATCTTCGACCCCGGTGAGGTAACGATTGCCGATACCAATCATCCGATCGCCGCCGGGCTTCCCGCCACGTTCCAGCTCGTCACCGGAGAAATCGGTTTGGACACCGTTGGGACAACGATTCCGGAATCCGCCAAAGTCATCGCGACATACAAGTTCGCAAATCCCGACACGGGGCTGGAGGAGACGAGACCCCTGTTGATCGTCGTCGAAAAGGGCGACGGCCTCCTCGGCGGACCGTTCAAGGGCTTTGAAGGCGCCGGTTTCTGGGCCGGGGCGGATATGAACGAACCCACGGTGACCCCCGACTGCTGCGCAACAACCGACGACCCTCGCCAGTTGACTCTCAAGGACGTCAATGTTGCCGGCAAAAAGGATGTTCGCATCACCGTGGCGTTGGCGGCGACGGACATCGATTTTGAAAACACGGACTTCCTCCGGATTTTGATTGATCCGGACGGCAGCGGACCCGCCGACTTCAGCCAACTCGTCAACTTCACGACTCCTACCGCAAACGACAAATACTTCACGGATGGCGAGGGCAAGAATCGCCTGAGCGCGACATTCCGGAATGTTAGCTACGGTATCCCTGACGGAGCCACGGATCTGGTCGTGAGATTCGAATCCACCTCGACCTTCTTCAACGAGATTGTCGCTTTTGATAATGTCCGTATTCACGCGGGCGGCCTTCCGCCTTCCGGACCCGTTGGCCAACCGACCGAACTGGGTCAAACCATCACCGGCTTCCAGGACGACTTCACCGGGCCGACCCGTGATCCCAATTGGAAGGTCCGGGGGCCGGGCGGCGACTACTACCAGCAGGCGAACGGATTGCTGCGAGTCAGTACCCGAAGCGGCGACCCGAACCACCTCCTCTACGAAGCTCCTGGCTACCACACCAACATCCAGGAAGTCCTGGCCCGAGTACGCATCACGGCATTCGGGGTCAACGACGCGGCCCGCGCAGGCCTTGGTGTCGGCGTGGCGACCAACAACAGCCAGGGCATCAACCTGCACTTCCGGAACTTTCTCCAAGACAACGTGGCGGGTCGCCAATTCAAGCTTCTGGACGACGCCCGCGCATGGGGACCGGCCGGCCTGAAAACCGATTGGGAAACCAACCAATGGTACTGGCTCCGCCTTCGTCAGGATCCCAATGCCGCCGGCGGTACCGACGATGTCTTCGGAAAGGCCTGGCTGGCCGACGGCAAGGTGGCCGAACCGACGGATTGGGCTATGAAATGGAACTACATCCCGACCCGCACCGTCCGTAATGGTTTCGCCGGCATCACAGCGTGCAGCATCGACGGCATCGGAACCTTTGAGGTCGACTACATCCTCATCAAGGCCGAGGGACTTCCCTCGATCCAGGTGAACTTCGAACCGCTGGGTCCGGCGCCGACCACGCCCCGCTTCACCAGCGTTACCAAGTCAGGGAACAACGTGGGCATCCAATGGAATGGAGCCGGCGTTCTTCAACAAGCCAATGACGGATCCGGACCTTGGACGGATGTGACGGGAATCGGCGCCTCGCTTCCGGTGACCCCGACGGTCATTTCCAACGTGGTCGCGAACCCAAGCAAGCTATTCCGGGTGCGACCCTGATTCACACCAAACGGTCGTTCGGTAAGCGATGAAGGTACGTGCCGGGGTCAACGCCCCGGCACTTTTGTTTGCTGTATCAGGCAAGCGTTACCCACCGCCCGCCAGCCATGGGTCACTGCGGACGCCGACGCTGGAAGGCGTGGGTGGCGTGGCCAAAGTACGACTCGGCGGCCTCCATCAACGTCTCGGACAGCGTGGGGTGGGGATGCACACATTCGGCCAGGTCGGTGACCGTCGCTCCCAATTCCACGGCGACAACCCCTTCCCCGATCAGTTCACCGGCCCCGTGGCCCACGAGGCCGACGCCGAGAATCCGTTCAGTGCCTGGTTCGATGACCAACTTGGTCAGGCCGTCCGGACGATCGAAGGTCAGGGCACGGCCGGAGGCGCCCCAGGAGAACCTCGCCACCTCCACTTCCAGTCCCTTGGCCTTGGCCTCAGCCTCGGTGAGTCCGCACCACGCGAGTTCGGGTTCCGTGAACACCACCGCCGGCACGACGAACTGACGATGGGGGGCCGAATCTCCCACGATGGCGGTGACCGCCAGGCGCGCTTCTTTGGTCGCCTTGTGAGCCAGCATGGCCCCGCCGACGAGGTCACCGATGGCAAAGATCGCCGGGTCATCGGTCTGCAAGGACTCGTTGACCTTCACGAACCCTTTGTCATCCCGCTGGACCTTGGTGTTGTCCAAGCCAAGGTCGAGTTCCGAGGGACGCCGCCCCACGGCGACGAGCACCCGATCGTAGAGTTCCTCAGAGCCTTTGCCGTCCTGCTCGACGACCACCTTGATCTGTTTCCCGGCGGTCGACATCGAGGTGACCTTCGCCTTGAAACGGACGCTCTTGAACTTCTTCTGGGCGGCGACGATGACGGGACGAGCTAGATCCGGGTCGGATCCTGCCAGCAGGGTGTCCGTGGCTTCGACGACATTCACCTCGCTGCCGAGCATCGCGTAGACCGTGCCAAGTTCCATACCGATGTAACCGCCCCCGATGACCAGAAGGCGGGACGGGACGTCGGGGATTTCGAGGGCTTCCGTGGAGGTCATGATCCTCGGATTGCCCAGATCGAAAGCCTTGGGCAACGCCGGGACCGAACCGGTGGCGATGATGGCGTGATCGAAGCGAAGGTAGCGCTGTCCCTCGGCGGTCTCGACCCGAACGGTGTGGGAGTCATCCAGGTAGGCTTTCCCCGTGATCACCTCGACTCCGCGGGCCTTCGCCAGCTGCGCGATTCCCCCGGTTAGTTTGGTGAGAATGCCGTCCTTCCACGTGCGGAGTTTGTCGAGGTCGACCGAAGCCTCGCCGAACGAGATGCCGCGCAGAGCCGATTCCCGGGCCTCCGCGATCATCTTGGTGGCGTGCAGAAGCGCCTTCGACGGAATGCATCCGCGGTTCAAGCAGACGCCTCCTAGGCGGTCCATTTCGATCAACGTGACCTTCTTGCCAAGGTCCGCCGCATAAAACGCCGCGGCATACCCACCCGGGCCGCCGCCGATCACCACAATCTCTGTCTTCGCTGGTTCCATCTTAGTGTTGAAACAGGCTTAGATCTTGACGTCGTCTTCCCGAAAACCCTGGAGGGCGTTCACCAGATCCACGGTGAATCGGGCCGCAGTGCCGCCATCGATCAGCCGGTGGTCGTAAGTCAAGGCCAGCGGCACCACCCATCGCGGTGTCACCTGCCCGTCCCGCACCACCGGTTTGAGGACACCCCGACCCAGACCGAGAATGGCAGCCTCGGGTTTGTTGATGATAGGCGTGAAGTGGGCGCCGCCGATGCCGCCCTGATTGGATATCGTGAAGGTTCCTCCCTGCATCTCGGCTAGGCCGATCTTCCGTTCCCGCGCCTTCAGCGCGAGTTCCTGTATTTCCTTGGAGAGGGTGACGAGGTCCTTCTTGTCCGCATCACGGATGACCGGGACCAACAGTCCGGCTTCGGTGTCCACCGCCAGCCCCACATGCACGTAGTCCTTGAAAACAATCGCGCCCGCCGCTTCATCCAGGCTCGAATTCAGTATGGGATGTTTCCGCAGCAATCCCGCGACCGCTTTGACAAAGAACGACGTCAGCGTCAGTCGCGCCGAACGCGCTTCATAGGCGCTGGCGTACTTCTTCCTAAGAGCATCCAGTTCCGTTACATCCGCGTCATCGAATTGGGTCACCGTCGGCAGCGTTGTCGCGCTTTCCAACATGCGGGCGGCGATCGTCTTCCGCAGCGGGGTCAGCGGCTTCGAGGTCACCGGCCCCCACTGGGAGAAATCGACTGAAACCGGCGTCGCTTCGCGCGGTGCCTGTGCCGCCGCCGGATCCGCCGCAACCACCCCTTTCGGACGGGCGGCCAAGGCCCGGAGCCTGCCGATGTAATCCCGGAGATCGGCAACCATGATCCGGCCGCTGCTTCCAGAGCCAGGAATCACCCGGAGGTCGAGTCCCAGATCGCGGGCAATCCGGCGGGCATTCGGACCCGCGGACGGGTTTTCGTGAAGGACTTCTTCCACGATGTCTTCCTCGAAGTCCGCTTCGGAAACGGGTGCCGCCACGGGTGCGGGACTGGCCGGCGCAGCCGCCCGCTTTTTCGGCGGGGCAGGAGGTTCTTTCGCGGCCTTGCGGCTGCTTTCAGCCGGCGCTTCGGACGGCGCCGGAGCGGCTCCCCCAGCCGGTTCGAGGGTCAGGATGAGGTTTCCCACACTGATCTTGTCCCCTTCCTTGACGGCCAGGCGCGACACCACACCGTCGGAGGGCGATGGTATGGGCGCCACCGCTTTCCCGGTCTCAAGTTCGATGATGTTTTGCCCCTTTTTGACCGAGGCGCCGGGTTTCACGAGGATGCTGACCACCGTTCCGGAATCAGCTCCTTCACCCAGGTTGGGAAGTTTCACATCCATACAAAACGAACGCGCAGTTTGCGGACCCGCAGCCGTGGGTGCCCAGAAGATTCTGTTGCGAAGATCCACCGATCTACCGCGCAGCCCGGGAACGCTTATAGCGCGCATCGGGGTTATGGCAAATGGGAGGGCCACGCTCGCGTTGCAACCCACACCGTTCCACGGCAGTTTCCGTTCCGCCATGCAACATCAGGCGCGGGCGCGCCAGGTTCTCGCCATCGAATCGGCCGCCCTCCGGGCGGTGGGACGTCAACTCAACCAGAGCTTTGACGACGCTGTCGAATGGATCATCGAAGCGCTGAAAGAACGCGGCAAAGTCGTGGTGGTCGGTATCGGCAAGTCCGGGAACATCGGACGGAAGATCGCGGCCACCCTCACCAGCACAGGCACCACCAGCGTGGTGCTGGACGCGGTGGATGCCCTGCACGGCGATCTCGGGGTGATCAACGAAGCCGACATTGTCCTGGTCCTGAGCTACTCAGGTGAAACCGACGAACTGCTGAATCTGCTTCCGGCGCTGAAACGGCTCGCTGGGCGGATCATCGCCATGACCGGCGGCCTACGCTCCACCCTGGCCCGCCACAGCGACCTGGTCCTCAACACGCACGTCCCGCGCGAGGCGTGTCCCTTCAACCTGGCCCCAACTGCAAGCACCACCGCCATGCTCGCCCTGGGAGATGCGCTGGCCATCACCATCATGGAGGCTCGAGGCTTCAAGAAGCCTCAGTACGCCCGGTACCACCCGGCCGGCGCCATCGGACGCGCCCTGCTCCTCACCGTCGCCGATGTCATGCGCACCGGTGATCGTAACCCCATTTGTCCGGCCCACGCTTCCGTGCGGGATGCGCTTCTGGTCATGACTCGTGCCAAGGCCGGTAGCGTCGCCGTGGTCAATCCGGCGGGTCGTCTCGTCGGCGTTTTTACCGATGGGGACTTACGCCGACACATGGCAGAGGACGCCGGATTGATGGACCGCCTCCTCTCCCAGGTCATGACCCGCCGGCCCATCACGGTCCGTTCTGACGCACTTGCCGCTGAAGCCGTTCGAATCTTCCACCAGCGGAGCATCGACGACCTCATCGCGGTCAACCCGCGCAAAGAGCCGGTGGGCATGGTGGATCTCCAGGATCTCCCGAGACTTAAGCTCGTCTGAAGGCACCCGACCCGCCGACCCGCATCGGGGCGATCGGAATCTATTGAGCGGGACACCGCGTCAGCGCTAGGGTCTCCGCATCTCCATGCGACGGTTCCTTCTTCTCCATGTCGGGATGGCCCTGCTGCTCGCTTTGAGCGGTGCGGGCTGTGCCTCCAAACCCCAATCCGCAGTTGTCGGACAGCACGCCGGGCGTTTCACCACGTCCCTCGCCAAGCCGGTCAGCCTCGACTACCTGCTCTTCCTGCCCAAGAGCTACCAGCCGTCGGGCGAAACGCGATGGCCCCTCATCGTCTTCCTCCACGGGGCCGGTGAACGTGGGACCAACGTGCAACTCGTCGCGGTCCACGGTCCTCCGAAACTGGTCCAGCAGAATCCTGATTTTCCATTCATTGTTCTCTCGCCCCAGTGCCCTGCGGGAAGTTCGTGGAACGTCGAAACCCTCAATGCCCTTCTCGACGAGACGCTGGCACGGCACGCCATCGATCCCAAGCGAGTCTCCCTGACCGGCCTGAGCATGGGCGGCTACGGTTCCTGGGCGTGGGCTTCCTCCAACCCGGAGCGCTTCGCTGCCGTGGTTCCCATCTGTGGCGGCGGCGACCCGATGCCGGTCCGGCTTTCTTCGGGTACGCGTCGGGAGAGGTTGTCGCAGCTCCCCGTCTGGTCCTTTCACGGGGCCAAGGACACCGCCGTGGCACTCTCTGAATCCCAGCGGATGGTGGATGCCTATAAAATCATCGGCAACGAAGCCCGCCTCACGATCTACCCGGAAGCAGGCCACGACTCCTGGACCGAGACGTATCACAACCCGGCCCTCTTCGAATGGCTCCGTCAGCAAGCACTCCCCTGAAGCGTCCTCGCACCATGTTGGAACGTCCGTCCCCCATCGAAGCTGTCACCTTTGATGTCGGGGGCACCTTGATCGAGCCAGATCCATCGGTCGGGGAGATCTATGCGCGGGTCGCCGCCCGCAATGGCGCTAAAGGCCTCTCCGTCGACCTGCTCAACCGACGATTCTCCGAGAACTGGCAGAAGGCGCGCCCCTTCCATCACGGACAGGAGGACTGGTCCCGGCTGGTCGACCGTGTGTTTGAAGGCTTGCTGCCCCAACCCCCGAGCGAAACTTTCTTCGCCGAATTGTATGCTGAATTCGCGCAGGTGGGCGCCTGGCGGGTTTTCGACGACGTCGTGCCCACCATCGAGGCTCTGGCGGGCGTCGGGCTCGATCTGGGCATTATTTCCAACTGGGACGACCGCCTCCGTCCGCTGTTGAAGGATCTCCGCCTCGACCGCTACTTCAATTCCATCCTGGTCTCGTGCGAGACAGGCTTTGCCAAGCCTTCGCCTGTCATTTTCCAGGAGGCGTTGCGACGGCTCGGCCGGCCAGCAGCCGCCGTGCTTCATGTCGGTGACGATCTTCAGGACGATTTTGCCGGCGCGACCACCGCTGGTTTTTCGGCGCTTCACCTTCGACGCGAGACCCCTTCCGCAGATCTGCAGATCCAGTCGTTGCACGAGGTGGCGGTTCGTCTGGGGGCCCTCTGAGGTCTCCATAAAATGGGAGAAAGAAATTCCCTGGTGAATTTCTTTCTCCTCGAGATTGACCACTGTGCCAGCCTTCCATAAGAATTTCACGAATTCGTAGGCCAGGAAAAATAAACCATCTAATGATCAGTTTCGGCTTTCCTTACGATCGGACGTCCCGGTCGGTGATCCGAGCCCATCAGCCATGAAACCGCTGCAGCTGCTCCTTAAATCCTCCATCGGCAAGAAGGTCATCATGGGCGCCACCGGAGCGGCGCTGGTCCTTTTCGTCATCGGCCACCTGGTCGGTAACCTTCAGATCTTCCTGCCCAAGGAGAAGATCAACGCCTACGCCCATCTGCTTCACAGCAGCACGGCGGTCCTCTGGGCGGTGCGGTTGGGGCTCCTTGCCATGGTGGGCCTGCATGTGTGGGCGGCGATATCCTTAACGGCCCAGAACAGGGCGGCCCGCCCGACCGGCTACGCGGACGGCACCCGTCCTTACGCAGCCTCCTGGGCATCGCGGTACATGTTTCAGACGGGATTGGTGATCGCCGCGTTTGTGGTCTATCACCTGCTTCACTACACAGCCCAACTGCCTGTGGCCAACCTACTTCCGTCGGGCAACGCGGCGAAGGATTTCAACCAGCTGGTGGTCACCAGCGGCGCGCAAAGCGGGTATAGGGATGTCCACGCGATGCTCATCGCCGGCTTTCAACAGCCGATCGTCTCCCTCTTCTACATCATTGCCATTGGACTCCTCTGCCTCCATCTCAGCCATGGCATGTCAGCGATGTTCCAATCCCTGGGTGTCGAGGAGGGCATTTGGAGAACCCGCCTGGAGAAAGGCGCCCAGGTGCTGGCCGTCGCGCTCTTCGCGGGCTATGCCTCGATCCCGGTCGCTGTGTATCTCCGCATCGTCCAGTAACCCCCCCTTTCCCACTCCCCATGAAACTGGAAGCTAAGACCCCGCCCGGACCGCTGGCCGAGAAATGGACGCGGCACCTTGGCAGCATCAAGTTGGTCTCTCCCAACAACAAACGGCGGTACGAGGTGATCGTGGTGGGAACAGGCCTCGCGGGAGCCTCCGCTGCTGCCTCGCTCTCGGAACTCGGGTATCGCGTCAAGGCGTTCTGTTTTCATGACAGCGCCCGCCGCGCCCATTCCATTGCGGCGCAAGGCGGTATCAACGCCGCCAAGAACTACCAGAACGACGGCGACAGCGTGTATCGGCTGTTCCACGACACCATCAAGGGCGGCGATTTCCGCGCCCGTGAGTCGAATGTCCACCGTTTAGCGGAGGTCAGCGTCAAGATCATCGACCAGTGCGTCGCCCAGGGTGTTCCCTTTGCTCGAGAATATGGCGGGCTCCTTGCCAACCGCTCCTTCGGCGGCGCCCAGGTTTCACGGACGTTCTACGCTCGCGGTCAGACGGGACAACAGCTCCTGCTGGGAGCCTATTCCGCGCTGTGCAAGCAGGTGAGCGCGGGCGCCGTGCAGCTCTTTCCCAACACGGAGATGCTCGACCTGGTGCTCATCGACGGCCAGGCCAAGGGCATCATCACCCGCAACATCAACACCGGCGCGGTGGAACGTCATGCAGCCGATGCGGTTATCCTGGCCACCGGGGGCTATGGAAACGTCTTCAACCTGTCGACCTACGCGCGCGGCTCCAATGCCACTGCCATCTGGCGGGCGTACCGCCGGGGCGCGGGCTTCGCCAATCCCTGCTTCACCCAGATTCATCCGACCTGCATCCCGGTCAGCGGCGATTACCAATCCAAGCTGACCTTGATGTCGGAGTCGCTCCGTAACGACGGCCGTTGCTGGGTTCCCAAGAAACAAGGCGACCACCGCGCGCCTGGCCAGATTCCGGAGGATGACCGGGACTACTATCTGGAACGTATGTACCCTGCGTACGGCAATCTTGCACCGCGGGACATCGCGAGCCGGGCCGCCAAGCGGGTCTGCGACGAAGGCCGGGGAGTGGGTACCAGCGGGCTCGGGGTGTACCTGGATTTCTCCGACTCCATCAACCGACTCGGCCTCAAGACGATCAAGGAGCGGTACGCCAACCTGTTCGACATCTACCACGAAATCACCGGCGAAGATGCCTACCAGGCCCCGATGCGCATTTTCCCTGCCGTTCATTACACCATGGGTGGGCTCTGGGTGGACTACAACCTGATGTCCAATATCCCGGGTCTTTTCGTGCTGGGCGAAGCGAACTTCTCCGACCACGGAGCCAACCGTCTGGGCGCTTCCGCCCTCATGCAGGGGCTGGCCGATGGCTATTTCGTGATCCCCTACACCATCGGCGATTATCTCGCCTCGGTGAAACCTGGAACCACCCCCAAGACGGACGCCGCCGCATTTGCCACGGCCGAAAAAGAAACCCAGGACCGAGTCCAGCGCCTCCTCTCGATTCGCGGCAAGCGCAACGTCTCCGACTTCCACAAGCAACTCGGCAAGATCCTCTGGGACGGCTGCGGCATGACCCGCAATGCCGCCGGCTTGGAAAAAGCAATTCAGGCCATTCCCGCCCTCCGGGCGGAGTTCTGGAAGGATGTCAATGTGCTCGGCGAATCCCTCTCCATGAACCAGTCTCTGGAAAATGCCCACCGGGTCGCGGACTTCCTCGAGTTGGGCGAGGTGATGTGTATGGACGCCCTCACCCGAACGGAAAGCTGCGGCTGCCATTTCCGTGAGGAATCGCAGGAAGCGGGCGAATGCAAGCGCGACGACGAGCGCTTCGCCCACGCTGCCGTCTGGGAATTCAAGGGCGACGGACAGAAATCGGAACGTCACATCGAGTCGCTCAATTACGAGTTCACCAAGCTCGCCACCCGCTCCTACAAATAAGTCCGTCGTCTGCCACTTCCACGCGTTCTCCCACCATGAAAGTCAACCTCCGAGTCTGGCGTCAGAGGGGCCCGGATTCTCCCGGCGAGTTCAAAAACTACGAAGCCGCGGACCTCAATCCCAACATGTCGTTACTCGAGATGTTGGATGTGGTCAACGATCGGCTGTCCAGCCGGGGCGAAGAACCCATCGCGTTCGCCCACGACTGCCGCGAAGGGATCTGCGGAACCTGTTGTCTGAACATCAATGGCAAGCCACACGGCCCGGGCCGGGCCATCGCCACATGTCAGACTTACATGCGAAGCTTTCGCGACGGCGACACCATCGTCATCGAGCCGTTCCGGGCCCGCCCCTTCCCCATCCTTAAGGATCTGGTGATCGACCGTTCCTCCTTCGACCGGATCATGGAGTCCGGCGGATATGTCTCTGTCCGGACGGGCGCGGCCCCGGACGGAAATTCGATTCCCATCTCCAAGGAAATCGCCGATCGCGCCATGGATGCGGCCCAGTGCATCGGCTGCGGGGCCTGTGTCGCCGCCTGCAAGAACGCCAGCGCCATGCTGTTCGTCTCCGCCAAGGTCTCCCAACTGAGCCTGCTTCCCCAGGGCCGCCCCGAGCGCCATCGCCGGGTGCTTTCCATGGTGGCGAAAATGGATGAGGAAGGTTTTGGCAATTGCACCGTCACAGGATCCTGCGCGGCGGTTTGCCCGAAGGAGGTCAGTCTGGACTTCATTACCCGGATGAACCGGGACTACCTCGCCGCTCTCCTGCACGAAGCGGTCGGTAGGTCGGCGGGCAAGGAAGGTGGCGCAGGTTGATCGTTCCTACGCCCCTGTGCGTTTCCCTGCGCAGTCGTACAAATTCGTTGAGCCTACGGCGAACTCCCGGTTTGAATTGCACTCCGTGGTTGCCCGTCGAGGAAACCTCTTCTCCGGAAGGGGCATCCCGGGGGGCGGTTGCGGTCATTTCCGTGAAGGACGAGCGCCAACGATTGACCATTCTGTATTCCGGGAATGTCCAGGGGGTGGGATTTCGTTACGCCGCCCGCGAAGTCGCCGAAGGCTTTGACGTCTGCGGCACCGTGAGGAACCTTCCGGACGGCCGCGTGGAACTTGTGGCCGAGGGTTTCGTGCGCGAATTGGAGTCGTTCCGTCAGGCCATTCAGGAGTCCGGGGTTGGGTCCTTGATCCGCAATGAGGTCTTGGAAAGGACACCACCGTGCGGTGCGTTGAAGGGGTTCCAGATTTTGCGGTAGTACACGCCAGATGAGATACGCGATTATCGCCGACATTCACGGCAACCTGGAGGCCCTTGAGGTCGTTCTCCGGGATATCAAGGAAAAGGGGTGCACACATCACGTCTGCCTCGGCGACGTGGTCGGCTATGGCGCCAGCCCCAAGGAATGCCTCGATATCGTCCGGGACATGAACATGCCATGTGTCAAAGGCAACCATGACGAATACTGTTCCAATGACGCCTTCGCCGAGGGATTCAATCCCCTGGCACTTGAAGCCGTCGCCTGGACGCGCCAGCAGTTACCACCCGAGGATCGCAAGTGGCTCAACGATCTAAAGTACCTCCGCCTCGTCGGCAGCTTCACCATCGTCCACGCCACCCTCGACGCCCCGCAGCGCTGGCAATACGTCTTCGACAAACTCGAAGCCGCCTCCAGTTTCACCTACCAGAACACATCGCTCTGCTTCTTCGGCCACACCCACGTGCCCGTCGCTTTCGTCCGTGATTCTGTAGTCCGCGGCGGCACCTACTCCCGCTTCCGGATCGAGCCAGGCAAGAAGTACTTCGTCAACGTTGGCAGCGTGGGCCAACCCCGCGACAACAACCCTCGCGCCGCCTACGTCATCTACGACACCACCGACAACACCATCGAACTGCGCCGCCTGGATTACGACATTCCCAAGGCGCAGAAGAAGATTATCGACGCAGGCCTCCCCGCCCGGCTCGCCGAGCGTCTTGCCATCGGTCGCTGATCGGCTCGGCAACCCGACGGTGGGTGTCGTGAAATCGTGGGAGGGATGTCTCAGGTCCGAGCCTCTCCCTCCTCGTGTGATTCCTGCCAGGCTTCTTCCGCAAGATTCTCGGTAAGATTCCGTCCGCCTCTTACGTTCTCCGGTTGAACATTTCATCGCTCCGTCATGAACACTCCCAACAAACCGGCGAACGAGTTTCGGATCGGCAACATCAAGGCTGCGGTCTGGCGCAACGAGAATGAGGGAAGCACACGCTTCAACGTCACCTTCTCCCGCAGCTACCGCGACGCGGAACACTGGCGCACCTCGGATTCCTTCGGCCGCGATGACCTCCTGGTGGTCGCCAAACTGGCGGACCAGGCCCATACGTGGATTTGCATCCAAGGACGGGACGCCTGCCTCGAGTTCTCGCCGACTGCAGCGGGAAACCGTCTCGAGCCTTCCCCTGAGACCGTCACCGCAGCCCGGGATCGCGTGCTTCGGAACGCAACTGCCGGAGCGTCCCGGACAGCCTGAGCGGGTTCAGCAGCACCGGCGGATGCCGCGGTACCGTTCGTCCAGGCTTTGGACCCAGATCTTTTGATCGCGCGCCAACGCTTCCGCCTCGGTCAAACCTTCCTGACCCGGTCGGACGCCGCTTTCCGATGTGGGAGCGGATTCTGACGGGTTTAAACGCGGGCAGGCGCACACCAGGGCGGCTTCGTCCCTGGCTCGCTCGTAGGCGGCCTCGCCGGTCAGCTCCCGGGCCAAGGCAAATCCAAGGGTGATCCAGCCAGCCATATTCAGGGGGCGCGCTGTGGCGAGCTTGTACTCGGGAAGCCAGACCGGCTCAGTCTCGTGCAATCGGACCTCCTTTCGGCGGATCAGGAGCAGCCACCATTCCCGCACACTCAGGCCAAGGATCAGTCCGACCATGCCGAGAAAGAACCCGGTGACGACGGCGTCCACCCGGTTGTTGCCTTCCGAAACCCGGTTCCCGCGCAGCGCTTTCTCCGCCACTCCCACCGCCATGGTGTCGCCTGTGGCTTGGGCACGCTCGACGGCTTGTTCGAGGGCTGGGCGCTGGGTCGCCGCGGCGTGAGCCGCAGCCATGAACCCGATGCGAGGGCTGGGATGGAAGATCTTTTGTACACCGGCCGTGACCGTCACGCTCAGCAGCCAGAGCAAGGGCACGAGGGTCAGCAAGGCCAAGGCTGGACGCCCCGGTCGGTCCTGACGTCCCGCCCCGGCTGGTTTCAGCTGCATTTTGAGAAGCAGGGTGGTGGCCAAGCAAAGTGCGATGCTGGCGAGCAATTGGTTCGCGATCCCAAAGATCGGCCATAACGCGCGGATCCCCCCTTCGGGATCCCGGACCCCCTTGATGAGAAACCAACCCCAACCGGCCACGATGAGGAAACTGGCCAGAACGTTCGCCGGAATGTTCCGGATATCGCCGAGCTTTGGGGAAACCTGACGGATGGCGTCCTGAATCAGGTAACGACCGACCCGGGTCCCGGCATCCAGGGTCGTGAGGATGAACAGTGCCTCGAACATCAGGGCGAAGTGATACCAAAGATCCAACCATCGCCCCTGGGTAAGCTTGGCGAAAATCATGGCCATCCCGACGGCTAATGTCGCGGCTCCGCCCGTCCGTCCAAACAGAGTATGTTCACCCATCTGCTCGGCGAGTCCGTGCATCGTCGCGGTCGAGACCGTCACGGCCTGTTCCCGAAAGCTCCCCGGACGTTCGGGGTCCGGTTCAAGGGCCGTGAAGCCACTCTTCTCGATGCGCGAAACCGTGTCGGCCTCGACCGCGGCGGGGGTGGCTCCCGTCCCTTTCACGTTCATGGCCAGGTAAACTCCGGGGTCGAGGGTGCAGGCGGCGATCATGGCCATGATCGCAACCAAGGATTCCAGAAGCATGGCGCCGTAGCCGATCGGCCGGACCAAGCCCTCGCGGGTGATGATTTTCGGTGTGATACCACTCGAAATCAGGGTGTGAAACCCCGAGATGGCACCACAGGCAATGGTGATGAAGCAGAACGGAAAGACCCCACCCGGAACCACGAGACCGGAGCCGTCCACGAATCGGCTGATCGCGGGCATTCGAAGATCGGGCAGGACCAGCAGAGTTCCGACGGCCAGGGCCACGATCGTTCCCAGTTTCATGAACGTGCTGAGGTAGTCCCGCGGTGCGAGCAGCAGCCAGACCGGGAGGACACTCGCCGCGAAGCCATAGAGGATCACCGCCCAGGCCAGGGGTTCGGCCGGGAGTCGGAAGAACCGGGCCCATTCCGGCTGCGCATGCACGAACTGACCTCCCCAGACCGCCAACAGGAGAAGCACCACACCGATGACCGAGACTTCGAGGACCTTGCCGACCCGGAGAAAGCGGAGGTACCCACCCATGAACATCGCGATCGGGATGGTGGCGCCCACCGTGAACACACCCCATGGACTCTCGGCCAGGGCGTTGACCACCACCAGGGCCAGCACGGCCAGCAGGATGATCATGATCGACAAGATCGCCACCAAACCCACGCCGCCGGCCAGTGAGTTCAGTTCTTCTTTGACCATTTGAGCCAGGGATTTCCCATCCCGACGCAGCGACGCGAAAAGAATCACCATGTCCTGGACCGCGCCACCCAGCACCACTCCGATCAGGATCCAAAGTGACCCCGGGAGGTACCCGAACTGGGCCGCCAGGACCGGCCCCACCAACGGACCTGGTCCCGAGATGGCCGCGAAATGATGCCCGAAAACAATCCACGGATTCGTTTTCACGAAATCCTTCCCGTCTTCGTGCACTTCGCAGGGCGTCGCCCGGCGGTCGTCCAATGCCAAAACCCGTGCGGCCACCCATTTGGAATAGAACCGGTAACCGATCGCATAACTGCAGATCGCGGCGATCAGGAGGGTCGACGAATTGATGGGCTCGTTGCGTTGGGTCGCCAGGGTCGCATAGGCCCAGATCCCCAAAAGCACCACGGCGAACCAGATTCCTATCCAAAGGGCCTTTTTCATCACAATCGGCGGATCTCCGTCAACCTACCGCCTGGACCTCATTCGGACCAAGCGTCAACCGGCACAACGCGGACGGTGGGGCGGACGTCCCTTCGCGTGAGCCGTCGAAAGCAGACACCCTGGCCTGCCGTAGCAGCACCGCCGCACTTCTTGGTCCACGCTTCAATCGGGTATTCTGGATTCCCAGGGGCAAGGTTTCAGCCCAGCGTCCCTCCGGCGGAAGCATGAACCTGACCACCGACCCGATCCCACGCCTAGTTCGCGACCTCGCCGTTCCCGCTTCGGTCGGGTTCGTCTTCAACACCCTCTTCAACGTGGTCGACACCTGGTGGGCCGGACGAATCTCAACCGAAGCCCAGGCGGCCTTATCGATCTCGTTCCCGGTCTTCTTCATCCTCATCGCCACCGGAAGCGGCCTCTCCCAGGGCGCGACGGCCCTGATTGCCAACGCGCTGGGATCGAAGGACCTGGCGGCAGCGCGCCATTATGCCGCCCAGGCCGGTCTGCTCGCCGTTGTCATAGGCCTGGTTCTCCTCGGGGTCGGCTGGGCCATCGCTCCCGCACTCTTTCGCCTGCTGGGTGCCCAGGAAGCCTACCTGCACCTGTCGTTGTCCTACATGAACACGATCCTTGGAGGTTCGGTGTTCTTCCTTCTGCAATCGGTGCTGAACGGCGGCCTTCAAGCGCAGGGAGACACCAAATCATTTCGCAACGCGCTGATCGTCGGCTGCCTGCTCAACGTGGTTCTCGACCCGTGGTTCCTCTACGGCGGCGGCGGGTTGCCCGCGATGGGGATCGCTGGGATCGCCCTGTCCACGGTCCTGATCACCGCCGGCGGAGCGTTCTATGTGTTTCATCGACTCCGACAAACCCCGGTGGGGGCGAATTGGACGGCGGCAGACCTGCGACCCTCCGCTCGGGCGTTCCGGGAGATCGCGCGCCAAGGTCTGCCAGCCAGCCTGAATATGATGACGGTGGCGCTTGGAATCTTTGTCATTACCTGGTTCGTGAGCCGATTCAGCCCGGAAGGCGTCGCGGCCTATGGCATCGCCACGCGCATCGAGCAAATGGTTCTGCTCCCCACCATCGGACTGAACATCGCGACGCTGACGCTTTCCGGTCACAACTTCGGGGCAGGCCGATTGGACCGGGTCCACGCCACCTGGAGGACAGCTCTTCGGTACGGCCTGGTATTGATGCTGTTCGGCGGCGTCGCGCTTTATGCGGCATCGGGTCCACTGATGGCATTTTTCACGACGGACCCGGCCGTGATCCTGACCGGTCGATCGTACCTTCGGGTGGCGGCACTGACGCTGGGTTCGTACGTCGTTCTCTATCAGACCGTCTTCATGCTCCAGGGACTGAAGCAACCGCTATTCGGGCTTTGGATCGGCCTGTACCGACAGATCATCGCGCCTGCCGTGGTCTTTCCATTCCTCACGTTCTCAGCGGGCCTTGGCATCCAGGGTATCTGGTGGGGCATTGCCTTGGTCAACTGGACTGCCGCCATCGTCGCCGCCTCATACGGCGCACGGGTACTCGCTCGAATGATCAAACCAGAAGCCCGTTGATTCCGTCGCTGACACGCCTAACCTCCTCCAGTCGATGCGCGTCCGATTGATCATCGCGGCTCTCACCGGTGCCGTATTTGGCTTGGTCGTCCTGGCCTTCATACAAGCCCGGCAACTGCGCGCTGCCCGCCTGATGTTGGAGGCAGCCGCTGCGCCCGCACCGGAGATTCCAGGCGCAACCAACCAAAGGCCCCTCCGTCTTCGGCTTCATTCCCTGCCACCCCTCAACGTCCGTACCGAGATTCGGTCCATGGACTGGCGGTCGATTGAATCCGGGGACTACCCGACCTACATCGCGAACCTGCGGGCCATCGGCTGCCCCGAGGAAACGATCCGGGACATCATTCTCGCGGACGTCAACAAACTCTATGCCTCCCGCCGTCGCGCCTTGGGCACCCCCCAGCCCGATTGGACGTTCTGGCGGCATCCGGACGAAATTTCGGACGATGACAAGTGGGTCAAGGCCGAGCACGAGTTTGAGGCGAAGCGCGACGCGCTCGATCTGGAGCGAAGGAAGTTGATTCACGCATTGCTCGGGGACTCCTCGATTCAAGCCGAGTTTGCCGAAGAAGTGGAGGAAGCCACTCAGGATCGCGATCTTCGATTCCTTTCCCCTGAGAAACGGCAATCGATGGCCGAGGCGACCACCCAATGGCGCCGGGCACATGACGCAGCCGCACAGGCCACCGACGAAACCGAGGCCCTCCGGCTTCATCAAGCCGCGGACAAGGCACTCGCAGACGCCGTGGGCAAGGTGCTCACCCCCCGGGAACGCGAGGATTACGAACTCCGCTCGAGCCCGCTGGCCAGCGACCTCCGCGAACGACTCCGAGGTTTCGGCGCGTCCCAAGAGGAGTTCGAGGAACTCTTTAAACTCGAGCGGCGGTTCGAGGAGGACCGCGCCAAGCTGCGCGACCCCCAGGCTTCCAAGGAGGATCCCCAGGCTCTCGAAAAGCTGGAAGCTGCGGGCATCGAACAGGAGACGCGGATCCGCGAACTGCTTGGCGAAAAGCGGTTCTCCGATTTCGAACGATCCAACGATCCCGACTATCAGACGTTGTTCTCCCTGGCCAGGGAACACTCCATGTCCACCCAGCTCGCCAACCAGGTCTGGGGCATGCGAAGTGAGGTCGAAAACCAGACGGCACGCATCCGCCAGAATCCCCTGCTCGATGCCGAGCAAAAAATGCGGGCCCTGGATGCCATTCGGCTCGAAACCCAGGCGGCCATCATCGACGTACTGGGCGAACCGTTGCTGGATGACTATCAACGACAGGGAGGCGGTTGGATCGGCGCACTCACGGATCCCACCGACCTCGGCGAGACGGGTCAGGAAATCTTTCTGCCGCCGATTCCAGGCGTTCCCCCGGATGGCGGAACCGAGGTCCGTTCACTCCCTTCTCCCCCGTGACAGCCGGTCCCCTTCCGGTGGATTACGCCATCGTCGCGTTAGGTTCCAATCTGGGGAATTCCGCCATCGCCCTGCGACGCGCGGTTGCCGAACTCGAACGTCTGTCGACCGGCCCCTTCGAACTCTCCTCCCTGTGGCGATCCATTCCTGTGGATTGCCCGGCAGGATCCCCGGATTTCCTCAATGCCGTATGCCTTTGGCGTCCTTTCCCCGGGACCACGCCGGAGTCGCTGCTCGACCAGCTTCAGGCCCTGGAACGTGGTTTCGGTAGATCTCCGAAGACGATACTTAACGAACCACGCCCCCTGGATCTCGACCTGATCGCGTTCGGGCAGCGGGTCCGGAACGACCCACGACTCATCCTTCCTCACCCACGAGCCCATCAACGACGTTTCGTTCTCGCGCCGCTGCACGAAATTGCCCCCGACCTTTTCCTTCCTGGATGGCCCCTTTCCGTCGCGGGAATGTTGTCCGCACTCGGCCCGGATCCCGGCGACAGCGTCCGCATTCCCGCCTGAATCGAAATCTTTTGGGGTAAGCCGAAGGAATTCAGAGTCAAGGATCTACACCGCGGGGGTGCGACACGGGCAATTGACGCGTTTGACCGAGAGAACCCTTGAACGGGCCGCATCCGCCGCCTACAACCAGTCGCTGCTAGGGCTTATCTCCATGATTGCCGAGACTACACGTTCTCCCATCGCCCGCTTGACGGAATTGCGGCATTTCATGGGCCCCAGTCGGGAACTTTGGCCGCCACTGGCCGAAAGCCTAGGCGATCTCGCTCAAGCCGACCGATGCCTGGTCGCTCTGGGTACCCGCCCTGCCCCGACCGCCGAAGCAGTACCGTCGGCCGAGAGTCCAACCTTCGAAACCCTGCAATGGGGCCGGTTGCACGACTGGACACGCGGCCCCTTGGAAGGACCCGCCAACGGCCTGCTCAATGGCCAACTCGTCGCCTTGGCAGCCCTGGCAGCCCGCGACGGAACCCTGGTCCGCGGTCTCAGCGCGCAAGGTGCCTTCGTCGTCGCGCTGAAGCTCCCTGTGCTGTCGGCGGCCGAGACTTGCATCGCCATCTGCCTCCTGACCCAGACCAACGAGGTGCTCGCAAAGGCCACCTTGGAACGGCTTCGGTTGGTCCAGGATACCGTCTATCTCGCCCAGGAATTCCGACAGGCCCGCGACGGGGCTGCCTCGCAGCAGCGCCTCGGCGAAACACTGGAGGCGCTCGCCGTGGTCCAGGATCAATCCCGGTTCTATGCCGCCGCTCTTGCGTTGAGCGGCGGCTTAGCGGATCGATTCACCGCCGAACGGGTCAGTCTCGGCTGGATGCGCGGCCCGAGCATCCAACTCCGCGCGGTCAGTCGCACCGAGCGGATCAACCGCCAGATGGAGCTCGCCCAGGCCCTCGAAGCGGTCATGGAGGAAGCCGTTGATCAAGGCGCGGACCTGGCGCACCCGGCGGAAGACGGCGGTTGGATCACCCGGGAACATGAAAAATTCGCCGCCCAGAACAACTCGCCGAAACTCTCCACGTTCCTACTGAGAGCCGGTGAGGAGGTGGTCGGCGCACTCACGGTCGAACGCGCCGCGTCGCCACTCGAGCCAGCGGAGATCCAACAAATCCGGGTGGTCCTCGATCTGCTCGGTCGCCGGTTGGACGACCTGGAACGGCGTGACCGCTGGGTAGGCGCTCGATTGGGGGCCTGGACCCGGCAACGGACCTCGGTCGTCCTAGGTCCGAGGCACACCTGGGCCAAACTTCTCGGGCTCGGTATCTTCGCACTTCTTCTCGTCCTCTTCTTCGTGCGAATCACCTACCGCGTCGAAGGCAATTTCTACCTGCGCGCCGAGCAACTCGCGCAGCTCGGGGTGCCGTTCGACGGTTACATCGGCCAGACCTTTGTCCGGCCCGGTGACGTCGTCACCAACGGGCAACCCCTTCTCCAACTCGACATCCGCGACATCGTGCTCGAGGAAGCCGCGGCGGCCGCCGAAATGCAGCGCTACCAGCGGGAGACGGAAAAGGCCCGGGCCGCTAGTGCCCTTGGCGAGATGCGGGTGGCCGAGGCTCTTTCTCAACAATCCGCCGCCCGACTGGCCCAGCTCCGGAACCGCCTCGAACAGGCGTCCATGCGCAGCCCCTTCGATGGCGTGGTGATCGAAGGCGACTTCCATGAACGCCTCGGCCAACCCGTCCGGCAGGGCGACCCCCTCTTCCGTGTGGCGCGCCTCGACCGGCTGTATGTCGAAGCCGAGGTTCCCGAACGGGATGTCCATGAACTCTCGGGAACCGATCGTGGCGAGATCGCTTTCCTCAGCCAACCCGGCCTGAAGTTTCCGGTCGCCGGCCGTATGCTGGAACCGGCCGCCGTGCCCCGCCAGGCCGGCAACGTGTTTCTCTACCGGTGCGAACTCGCCCAGATTCCCGAGGCCTGGTTTCGACCGGGCATGCAGGGCGTCGCCAAACTCGAGGTGGGTCGACGGCGCCTGATCTGGGTGCTCACCCACCGGACGGTTGATTTCCTCCGCCTCCATCTCTGGTGGTGAAGTCCTGACACCGCGATGGCACGCCCCAACGAAACGTTCTCCGAATCCTGGCACCGGGTGGCGTCGCAACGGATCGCCCTCAGCCCCGGGGTCCGCGTCCGACGCCAGACGTTCCGGGGCGAGCGCTTTTACGTTCTCGAGGATCCACTTTCCAACCAGTTCTTCCGGCTCCGCCCCGCCGCCTATGAGTTCGTGGCACGGCTGCGTCGCAATCGGACCGTCGATGAAGCCTGGCAGGAATGCCTCGAACGGTTCCCCGACGAAGCCCCCGGGCAGGAAGCGGCACTCCGCCTTCTCGGCCAGTTGTACCAGGCCAATCTCCTTCACTACGACCGCGCCACCGACACCGAAACGCTGTTCCAGCGGTACAAGAAACGCACCCAACGGGAACTCAAGTCGCGCCTGACGAACATCATGTTCTTTCGGGTCCCGTTGGTGGACCCGGATCGTTTCCTCGTCTGGGCGATGCCCATCGTCAAACCCTTTCTCGGTCAACTGGGCCTCCTGATCTGGCTCGTGGTGGTCACTCTCGGGCTGAAGACCCTGGCCGAGAACTGGACGGCCGCCCTCGACCAGTATCAGGGCGTTCTCGCCCCGGCGAATCTCCCGTTCCTCTACCTCGCCCTGATCGTCCTGAAGTCGCTGCATGAGTTGGGTCATGCGTTCTTTTGTCGGCGGTACGGCGGCGAGGTGCACACGCTCGGCGTGCTTTTCATGATCTTCACACCCGTGCCCTACGTGGATGTGACCTCGAGCTGGGGTTTCCGGGCCCGCTGGCAACGGGTGGTCGTCGGCCTCGGCGGCATGCTCGTCGAACTCTTCGTCGCTGCCATCGCCGTCTTTGTCTGGGCCAATACCGGCCCGGGTACCCTCCATGGCATCGCGTACAACGTGATGTTCATCGCCAGCGTCAGCACCCTCCTCTTCAACCTCAATCCCCTGCTCCGCTTCGACGGTTACTACATTCTCAGCGATCTCCTCGGCATCCCCAACCTCGCCCAGCTCGCCAACCGGCAACTGCGCCACGTCTTCGAACATCACCTCTTCGGCGTCAAACCCGCCCAGTCGCCCGCCCGCACCCGCACCGAAGCCTCCTGGCTGTTCACCTACGGCATCACCAGCGGGGCCTATCGACTGTTCGTGTTCGCCGGAATCCTCCTCGCCATCGCCGATCGCTACCTGCTCCTCGGCATCCTCATGCTCGCCACCTGCGCCGTCGCCTGGGTGGCCACCCCCCTCGTGCGCCTCGTGCGCTACCTGGGCGCCAGTCCTCGCCTCGACCGCGTCCGACCCCGGGCCATCGCCGTCGTCGTCGGACTCACCGTCCTGGTCATCGCCCCGTTCGCCTTCATTCCCTTCCCCAATACGTTCACCGCCATCGGTATCATCCAGGCCGTCGACCGCTCCCGCGTGGTGACGGAATCCGCAGGCCGCCTCGAACAGGTGGTCGCCGACGTCCGCCAACCGGTCCGGCGCGGTGACGTTCTCCTGGAACTGGCCAACCCCGAGCTGGATCATTCCCTGGAAGCCACCCAGGCCGCCCTGACCGAGGTCGATGCACGTCTCCGCCAAACCCTGACCGGACAGATCGCCAACCGCCAACCGCTCGAAGCCCGCCGCGCGGTCCTCGCCGACCAGAAGGCCCGACTCGAACAACAAGTCGCCGATCTCCGGGTCACCGCCCGGCTCGACGGTCTCTGGAGCGCTCCGGGCGTCCATGAATTGATCGGACGCTGGCTGCCCCGCGGTTCACCGCTCGGTCTCGTCCTGAACCCGGCCCGATTCGAATTCGTTGCCGTGGTTCAACAAACCGACGCCGACCGCCTCTTCCGCACGGAACTCGCGTCCGCCCAAATCCGGCTTCACGGACAAACCGCCGACTCAATCGACGTCGAACAGCTCCGGATTGTTCCTGGTGATTCGCGGACACTGCCGACCCCGATTCTCGGCTGGCTGGGCGGTGGCGACATTCCCACCGAGAAGGAAGATCGCGAAGGTCGCCGAACGTCCGAGCCGTTTTTTGAGGTGCGAGCCAGTCTTCCGTCGAGCGGTCCGGTGAAACTCGCGGACGGGCAGTCGGGTCGGATGCGCTTCCGGCTGCCCCCCCAACCCATCCTCCAGCAAGGCTGGCGTCGATTGCGCCAATTGCTCCAGCAGCGCTACCAATGGTAACCGCCCCGCCCACCGAATGGAGTTGGAAAAAGGCCGAGCCTTTGCCCGAGGGGCTCGATCTTTCGGTTCACAACCTCATCGGTCGCTGGCGCCGTCGTCCGGGCTGTCGCCGCCCTCTCGAGGCCACCACTGAGGCTGCCATCGCCGAGGCCCCGGAATTCGAAGCCCTGCGGGATCACGACCTCCAACAGCGCCTCTTCGAGTATCGCTCCCATTTCCGGCGCGGCGGTGCGGCCGCCGATGCCTTCCTCGTTCCAGCCCTCGCGGCCATTCGCGAAGCCGCCCGACGCACCGTCCATCTGCACCCATTTCCGGTGCAACTCGTCGGAGCGCTCGCTTTGCACCAGGGATTCCTCGCCGAAATGGCCACCGGCGAAGGGAAAACCCTGACCGCCGGACTTGCCGCTATTCTCGCCGGCTGGACGCACCGCCCGGTGCATGTCGTCACGGCCAACGATTACCTGGTTCAGCGTGACGCCACCTGGCTGGAACCGCTCTACACATTTGCCGGCGTTCGGGTCGGTCACGTCACCGGGGGCATGCCTCCCCTCGAACGCCGACGTGGCTACGACGCGGACGTGACCTACGTCACCGCCCGGGAGGTGCTCGCTGATTTTCTGCGCGACCGCCTGCTGCTGGATAAGCTTTCGGATCCCACCCAGCGGCGGATCCAGTCCCTCGTTCACCCCGGGGTCACCCAGCGACGCCTTTCCGGGCTCGTGCTGCGCGGGCTGCACACGGCCATCATCGACGAGGCCGACAGTCTGCTCATCGACGAGGCTGTCACCCCGCTCATCATCTCACGGCCAGTCCCCAATCCCCGGCTTCGCGACGCCACCCTTCAGGCACGGGGACTTGCCCAACTTCTTGCCCCCGATGTCCATTACCGGGTGAATCTTCGTTACCGCGAAGTCGAGCTGACGCCCTCCGGCGAAGCGGTGGTGGCGGACGCCTGCCGGGAACTTCCCGCCGTCTGGAAAGGCCGGGACCGCCGACATGAACTCGTCCGGCAGGCATTGTCGGCGCGCGAACTTTTCCTCGCCGGCCGTCAGTACATCATCGACCAGGACAAGATCGTCATCGTCGATGAAGGCACCGGCCGGCCCCAGCCGATGCGCACCTGGCAGCAAGGACTCCACCAGGCCATCGAGGCGAAGGAAGGCGTCCCATTCACGGATCCCTCGGAGACGGCGGCGCGAATGAGTTTTCAGCGGTTCTTCCGCCTGTTCCATCATCTCTCCGGCATGACCGGCACGGCCTTCGAGGCGGCGGCGGAATTCTGGCAGATTTACGGCCTGCCCGTGCTGCGCATTCCCACCCATCGCCCGTGCATTCGCACTCGGCACCCCGATCGCTTCTTCCCCACCGCCACGGCGAAATGGGAAGCGGTGGTCGAAGGCATTCGATCCGTCCACGCCACCGGACGCCCGGTGCTGGTGGGAACCCGAACGGTGGCTGCCAGCGAACGGTTGGCTCGGTTCCTCGAAGCGCATCGCCTGGAGTTTCGCCTCTTGAACGCGGTGCAGCACGCCGACGAAGCAACCACCATCGCTATGGCAGGCGAAGGCCGGCGGATTACCATCGCCACCAACATGGCGGGACGCAGAACCGACATCCGCTTAGGCAAGGAGGTCGCCACGATGGGCGGCCTGCATGTCATCGCCACCGAGCGCCATGAGAGCGGCCGGGTGGATCGACAGTTGATGGGTCGCGCCGCGCGCCAGGGCGATCCCGGCAGTGCCCAACTCTACGCGAGTGCCGAGGATGACCTCGTGCGCCGCTATCTCCCCCGACAACTTCAATCCCTGGTCGGAAGCGCCCCGGCCCCGGTGGCTGGGGCGCTCGTCGCCCGCGCCCAGACCAAGGCGCAATCCATCGCCTTTCGACAGCGCCAACAGGTACTTCGAGGCGACTCATGGCTTGAAGAATCTCTCGCATTTGCACCCGGCTCCTAACCTCGATCTCCAGCAACTCATGCGTTTCCCTCCCATTTTCTTCCGTTGCCCGCTTCTGGCCACGGCCCTGTTCGCCACGGCGCTTGTGCTCGGAAGCATGGTACCCCATGGGCATGCCGCTGAACCGGGGCCCACATCCACCCCCGAGCCGTCATCGAACACCAGCGCCTCCAGCGTCTTCACCAACTCTCCGTGGAGCATCCCGCTCACGAACTACATCGCGCTCGTCCTTCAGCGCAGCGAGAAACTTCAGGCCGACGCCACCTCCCTCCGCGCCACCAATCTCTATTCCCGCGCCGAACGGGGCATCTTCGAGCCCGCCCTCGTTGGCAGCGTCGAACATAACGAAAACCGCCGACAGAACACCGCCCGCGACGTCGTTAGTCTCGGCAATTCCCTCTTCGACGAACGGAACAATTCCTACACCTCCGCCCTCGAATTCCTGGTGCCTTCCGGCGCCCGCATCCGCATCGGTTACAGCCTCCGCGAGCTCAACAACAACCTCCAGTTCGGCGCCCGCACCAATGGCGAACTCGAAACCTTCATCGGCGGCAACATCGTCCAGCCCCTGCTAAAGAATGCCGGCGCCGCCGCCACCCGCTTCGCCATCCGCCTTGCCGATTCCAACGCCGACATCGCTAAACAGGAATACCGCCGAGCCCTTCTCCAACTGATCGGCGGTGCCGAGTCCGCCTATCTCGGCCTCTACCTCGCCCAGGAACAACTTCGAACCTTCCAGGAATCGGTCCACGTCGCCGAAACCGTGCTCGCGGATTTTCGTGTCCGGTCTGAGACCGGCAAAGCCTCCGAACTCGACGTCCTCCAGGCCGAAGCTGATCTCTCGGAACGTAACAACGGTCGGCGCGACGCTGAACAGAAACTGGCCGAGGCCCGCGCTCGAACCGCCGCATTCGTCGCGACCACCGAACGGGATTTGCAGGGTATTCTCACGGCCGAACCGCCTGCCGGCGTCGCTCCCGAGAAACTCTCGTTCGAGGATCGCTGGCCGACCTTGTTCGACTTCAACCCCGACTACGTCGCCCAACGCAAGCGCATCGACCAGGAAGGCGTCCGGGTGTCGTTCGCCCGCAATCAGCGCCTGCCTCAGTTGGACGTCCGCGCCAGCTACGGCATGAACGGCCTGGGCCAGACCGTCGGGGAATCATGGGATGCCGTCACCTCCGGCGAGTTCCCCACCTGGTATGTCGGCGCTGAGCTTCGCGTGCCCCTCGGCGGCGACGCCAAGTCGCGCCACGAACTCGCCGCCGCGCGCGACCGCCAAAGCGCCTCCGTACTGGCCCTCAAGGATCTCGAAACCCAACTGGCCAATCTGCTCGCCACCAGCATCCACCGGGTCCGCAACAGTCACGCATCCATCGCCGACACCGAGACCACGGTCCGACTGAACCGAACCTTGCTCGACACCGAACTCGCCCGGCTCGACGTCGGTCGCGTCGAGGCGCGACGGGTGCTTGAGGTCGAACGGGACTTGCTCATCGCCCGCCTCACCGCCCTCGCCGCGGTCGTCCTCTACCACCAGTCGACCATCGATCTCGAAATCCTCACCGGCACCTACCTGGTGAAACGGGGCGTCGAATCCGTCTCCGGCGATCTCCCGATGCCTGCGTCCGCCTTTCGTCGACTTCAAGGGTCCCGCCGCGAGTTTTACCTCAAACCGTCCGGCGCCACCCCTGGTCCCAACGCCCCCGCTGAGCGGGCTCCCACCACCTCCACTTCCACTTCCACCTCCACCTCCACCTCCACCTCCACCTCCACCTCCACCTCCCGCTAAAGGCATCCCGTGGCCCCCTATCCTACGCTCCCTGTTCCGCCGGCTGGCGACCCGTCGAACCGCTCATCCCTTCATCGCGCTCTGGCCTGCTGGGCCTTTCTCCCGGTAGCCCTCGGCGCCTGCCTGCCATGGGTCGCTCCCGCCGCGGAACCCCGGGTCACGGTGGTCACCTCTTCCAGGTCACCCGCGCGACCCGCACCCGTCAACCCCGGGGAGTTCGAAACCCAGGGCATCACCGAAGCCTTTTTCGATGCCACGCTCTCGGCACCCGTCGCGGGAATCCTTGGAAAACATTTCTTCAAGGAAGGTGATTCGGTTGAAGCCGGACAGGTCATCGTCGAACTCGACAAACGCATGGAGGAACTGGAGGTCGCGCGCCGCCAGACCGTGCTGGACAATTCCGCCGAGGTTCTCCGCCGCACGGAGGAACTCGCCGCCCGAACGCGTTCCGTCGCCAAGGAGGAACTCGACAAGCATCGGGCGGAGCACCGCATCGCTCAGGCCGAACTGGACCTGGCCAACGAGCAATTGCGCCGTCGACAGGTCGTCGCGCCGTTCCCCGGCGTCATTGCCGATTTATTCAACCTAGATCCAGGTGAAGGTTGCCAGCCTCAGACCCCCATCGCGCGACTGGTCGATACCCGTCGTTGCTTGCTGGTCGTCAACCTCGAGGCCCGCCGTGCCCAGTCTCTCCACGTCGGACAGCGCCTCATCCTCCGCCTCGAAAGCGAGATCGGTGCCCGTACCGTCGAGGCCGAAGTCCGCTTCGTCTCGCCGGTCGCCGACCCAGCCAGCGGACTTGTCCGTGTCAAGGCGGTGTTCGACAACGAGAAAGCCAGGATCCCTGCCGGCATCACCGCAACCGTTCGTCTGCCCGCCGAAGTCGCCGGCATCGCGGCACCGGCGCCCCCGACCGATATCCCGTCCCCGGCCCCCAATCCTTGAGGCGCCGAATTGCCATCAACTCACTGCTTCCGCCGCGCAGCCTCGATCAGCTCCAGGACCCATTCCTCCGCCTCTTGGGGCCACCAATGGGGTCCAGCGACACAGGCCTCTCCAAGCATGGTTTTCAACCATCCGCACGCCTCTTCGCTGATTTGATTCGCCGCCGTGTTCTGCGGGTTTCAAGGCCCACGGTTTGCTCCCACCCTCGAAGTGTCCTGGGGTCCCGCTACGGACGTTCTACCCGCAGGCGGAACAACCGTCCCTGGCCGCTCACCAAGCCGATGGGCTCCGACCGTTCGGAGGCGTCGCGCATCGTTTCCCACACGGTCATGACCGTCCACGCTGCACCCATGAGTGGCGAGCGCTCCTCCAGGAAGTACCGGCGCCCTGCCTCCTGACGAAATTGAATCCGCAACATTGTCCCCTCGGCGCTGATCCCTAGTTCGATGCGACTGCTCGGATCCGAGGGATCGGTCCCGGCCTCGAATTCCTCCGTGTTCGTCAGACCGTCTCCGTCGCGATCTCCGTAGGCTCCCTGGTTTCCAGCGGCGTTGTTGGTCGCGAGTCCATGCGCCACTTCCCAGGCGTCCGGGAGTCCGTCGCCGTCGCGGTCCCCTTCGGTGGGTTTCACGTTCGGAGCCCTTGGAGTTCCGTTCACCACCAGGAAAACGCGGTGGTCGGTTCCATCCAGCCACCGACCTTCCGAGATCCCTTCGGACTGCCGGCCGAATCGCACCGAGTCCACCACCCCGCCAGCCACATTCCGAAGGGTCAGCGTCTCGCCCTCCCTCCGAAGTCCAAAACCCAACCTCCCCGCTTCCCATCGCGGTTCGGCCGCCTCGACGACCAGGAAGGCAGACTCCCCGGATCCAATGAAGCTGAGCTCTGGAAACTGATACCGTGCCGGGTCCATTTCATCGTCGGACAGCGTCATTCCGGCAAGCGCCGCGGGAACGGATTCCGGGTTATAGAGTTCAATCCAATCGTTTCCCAATCTCGGTGCAGCCATCCACTCATTGATCCGCAACCGTGGTGCGGGATGGGTCGTCACCGATTCGTTGCGCGCGCCCGGCGTCGGCCGATTCAAACCCCACGCGTTGCCCCCGGCTTCCACCCGGCCCACGGAGAACCCCATTGGTTGAGGGCCAAACCGAACACCGTCCAGCAAGGCGCCTCCCGCTTCGGCACGATCCCACAAGAGCAGCCTTCCACCGGCGGAACGAAGTCCAAGTGCCGTCAGTGCATAAACTCCAGAGGCGCGGCTTCCGATTCGGGTGCCGGTCGGAAACCGTATTCCGGCACTCCCACCCGATTCCGCGGTCAGTTCCATCCCCGTCAAATCGGCCTCGGTGTCCGATGCATTGAAGATCTCTACCCAGGCACCGTCGGGCGCCAAGGACCCCACGGCCACGAACAGTTCGGTGAAGCGGAGCGTCACCGCCTGACTCGAAATCGCGTCCTGGAGGGGATTGGGTCGACCGGGCGTCGGGTGCGAAAAAAAGCGGATCGTATCGGCGCCATCCGGGCTCCGCCCCTCGGAGATATCATCGACCTGTGGAAGGTATTGAACCTGATCCAGCGTCCCTCCTTCGAGATTCACCAGGGCCAAATCACCGCCTTCACCGGCCAACCGGAACTCCACGTGGCCCGGTTCCTTTCGGCCATCGGCCGTCCATGCCAGAACCTTTTTCGCGCCGATAAAACTCAGGACGGTCCACGGCGATCGGCCGGGGTGGCCCACGGCATTGTCGGTGAAGGCCAACGAACCCAGGGGCACGGGCCACGGCAGCGGATTGAACAGTTCCACGAAATCCTCTTCGAAAAGATACCGTTCTCTCGCCAGCCATTCGTTGATCCGCAACGCCACCGGATCTCCCGTAGCCACCCGACGATTCGGCCCACCCGGGGTGGGTGTTGCCAACCCCCACCCGTCCTCCCATCCACTCAGGCTTAAGCCGGGTACCTGGTCGCCAAACACGACCTCATCAACTCGTTCCCCGGCCGAATTCCAAAGACCGACCTCGCCTCCCCTGGGCTGGGATATAAGGGCCAATGCGCGTCGCTCGCCTGCGCTCAGCATGGTTCCTGCCGCAAACGGAGCCGGTGACGCCGTCCCATTCCCGGCCGTCAACCACCAACCCGACAAGTCCACCGGAGTCATCGAATCATTCCAAAGCTCCACGAACCCCTCCTCTCCAGGCGCCGCCGCCGCCAAGACTTCGGAAAACCGCACGCCGGCGAAGCCTGGGTCCGTTGTCCATGCCACCGACAACGCCGCCGCATCACTTTGCCACCGACCTGCACTGTCGAGTCCCACCACTTCCAACCGGTGGTCTCCCGGTTCCAGCCCATTCAAGGTGAGCGGCTCCGGCGTGATGGGCGTGGGCGGGTTCCACGGCCCACCGTCCAGACGCCACCGGAAAGCAATCAGCCCGGGTCCGAACACCTCTAAGGCCACGTTCGTGCGCCAGTCGCGCGGCCGTCGAATTCCGCCCACAGCCACCCCAGGAGGCACGGATGCCCCTGGGTCCAATCCCGCCCGACCCCAACCGCGCACCACCGAACCCCTCTGAAGCGCCAGCGCCGATCGGAGGCTCGCCACGTCGGTCCCCAAAACATTCGGGTTCATCAACATGGGGTCCACGCCCCAGTTCCCTTCCCCGAGTTCGACCGCCCTCCCTTCGGGTACCACATTCCAAACAGCCGCTACGGCCACTGTTCCGTTCGGCGGACGTTCATTCTCCAGAACGCGTGGACACCCCACCAAGAGATTGCCTTCCAGACGTGCCCCGGCGCCCGGCAGGACCCCGCGGGCGGGTTCGCTGAAGTTCACGGCGCTGATCCCGACCCCCACGGCCGTGTTATGTTCCAGCGTCACGAATCCGCCTTCCTTGCACAGCACCAGGTGATCGACGCCGACGAAAAGGTTACGCGCCACCACCACGTGCGGCGCGTAACCGTCCGCACCACCAAATGAAACCGCGCTCGACGTGTTCGCTTGGCTGGGATCGCCATTCGTGACGTTCAGAAAGACGTTCCCCTCCACGTGGGCGTCGCACCCGTCCAGATCCAGAACATCATCCGCCGATCCCGTGAAGACGTTGTTCCGCACCTCAAGGATCGGCCCGGGCCGACGGGCGCCGGTGAAATCCACCACGTCGTTTCCTGTCGTGGTGCCTCCAAAATGGTTTCCCTCGAGCACGAAGCGCCCACCTTCCGGAATCTGTGATCCGTGCACCAGTTCGTGGCCAATCGCCGACGGAAAATGACTGTCGCGCACTTCCAGGCTCGAGCGACGGGTCTCCAGCAGGGTCCGGGTGGTTCCGGCGAATGTGCATCGATCGATCACCAGAGTTGCGTCGGTGGTGGTGAAGGTGCTGCCAAGGAGACCCGCATGTTCCACGTCGACACACACCATCCGGTTCGTAATGCCTGCTCCCCCATAGGCCCAGATGATCCCACCCCAGCTGTTGGTCGGATCCGCCAGACCCGGTAACGCGGTGAACCGGATCCGGCGCAACGGTTCTCCTACTGCTTCGATTCGCCCGGCCACCGTCAAACCGCTCCCGGGTTTTGCATACACCGTCACGCCGGGCTCAATTCGCAGACTGGCTTCTGCCGGAATCGTGACGGTCCCGTCCAAGAGATAGGGTCCCGCGGCCATCGTCCAAACGATATCCCCCGAGAGCACACCCTGAACCTCGGTTCGCACTGCCGTGTCCCAGCTCACGTCGATGACCTCCTGGTCAATCTCGTTTCCCGCGGTACCCAAGGCCTGGACGATCAGTCGATTCATCCCCCGCGCCAGGCCCAGCGCATTGAGGTTCCAGCGCGTCGTCCACGGTTCCCAATCCGCCGTCACCCCATTCACGCGGATCTCCCGCGTGAGGGTCGGATCCGCCACGCCGCTGAGCCCTACCCGACCGTCACCACCAGGAACTCCCGTGGCTGCCGTCAGTCGTGACGGAATCGCTCCCAGCGCAAAGGCGACCCGATCCGCAAAGTACGTCTTCATCGCGGCCAACCGAACTGCCGGAATCCTACCGCCCAACACCCGATCCGCGACCCGCTCAAATTCCGGCGGGGACCACACCGTCGTGGCCAGCCGCCGTATCTCCCTAAAGAATAGCGGCGCAAATTGCGGATGCGTCAGGAAGCGTTCGAAGGCCGGCACCCGGCGCCCGACCAGTTGGAACAGCGGGTCCGCGGGGTTGCCTGCCGGAAAGCCGCCACCGACCAGCGTGTCGAGATCGTAGGGCAACAACTGAAAGCGCCGATCACGAACCCCACGACGCATGAAATAGTCATCCCCCTGTCCGTTCACCGGACTTGTCTCCTGATTGTTCAACAGCGAGTTGGCGGCGAAGTAACGCGCCCATTGTTCCACGTCGACGACTCGCTTCACCTCGTCGGCGTACATCGCCGCTGCCGTGGTGCTCAGCACGCGGGTCAGTTCGATGAGGTCGGTCCAGTCATCCGCGGCCAACTCGGTTCGCTTGAAGTACAGCGCCCGATACGAAGCCGGGTCGTCGCCCAGATAATCGAGATTGGCGTGTTGCTGAACCGGAACGTCCTGCCGCTGGCCCCGGTAGATGGCGCCGCTCCCATCCAACGGGAACTGGCGTTTCGCGAAATCCCCGTCAATCACTTCGCTGGCCACGTAGAAACCAAGATTGGGATAGGACGGAACGGTCGGATTCTCCGCGTTGAATCGGACCTGAACCGGGCGGGCTAAGGCCGCCGCCAACCCGGCCCGGCGCATCAGCACATTCCCCAGTAATTGGAGGTCGGGAACTTGCGAATTGAGATTCACCGCCCGAACACCTTCCCATCGTCGATCCGCCGGAATATTGACCCGAAAACTCTGAGGCAGCGCCGCCCGGCTTCCATTGCCCCGGTTCCGAACCCCGACGTTGTACCGGCCTTCCGTCCTCCCATTCGCCGACACGACGAACGTCCCGTTGAACTGCGCGTGGCTGATCGTCTGGTTGATGGTCGGGTACGGCGCCGCCGGACGGTTCCGATTGATCTGTAGCAACTCCGCCCGATCCGCCGCCCGAAGCACCACCCGGAACACAGCGTCGCCCTCCGGGTTCGGTTCATCATCGACCACATACAGCGCGTTGGCGCTTGGTTCCGCGCCGGCATCTTCCTCCACCGACGCAGGCCATGTCCGGCGTCGTTCCGAGTCGTCCCACGCTTCGATATGCCATTCGATCACCGTCCCGGGTGCCTGAGCCGGCAGTTGCGCCGAGAACCAACCATCCCCTGCCACCTCGTCGACCTGCGCCCCGTCGTCCCGCAAAGGCACCTGAAGGAAGCCTGTGGTTCCGTCGACCCGGAATTGAACCACCGCGCGCACGCCGGGTGTTTCGTCAATCAATCGCGTCGTGACCACGACGGATTCGTTCGACCGTGGAATCCAGGGCCAATGATGGGCTTCCACGATCAGTGGCGGGACGTTCGAAAGCCGGACGCTGTTCGCACGTCCCGGCGTTCCTCCCACAGCCCGGCTGGCAGACCAATTCTGGCCGTGCTCGTTCGGAAGTCCCGGCTGGACCAACTCCAACGAAGCGCCGCCACCGTCATGCGCGCTGCTCCAGACCAGTCCGCGATGCCCCCCGTCCTCCGGTCCCCGCATCCGCACTGACCACTCGCCTTCGTCCGCATAGACCACACGATCGATCTCCTGGCCCGCGGCGTTCCGGAGCACAAGCGACTCTCCGGATTGGCTCAACTGCCCCTGCCACGGCCCGAGAACGGCTAAACCAGCCCCATGAATCTCCCTCAACCGCCCTGGATCCGCAGCCAGGACCAACATCCCATCGGGGCCCAGTACGGTGGACGTGACAAATCGAAACTCGATGCCGCCCACCACCTCCCAACCGCGCAAATCCACGGCCGTGGCTCCAAGGTTGCGTAGTTCGACGAACTCTTCGTCCGGCTTCCCCGCTGGGCTTCGATAGTAGATTTCGTGAATCAGCACCGACGTAGGCTCCGCACCCCAAGCAACCACCCCCAGCAGGAGTCCAAGGCCACCCACAACCAATTGTATCCATCTGCCAGCCATAAGGATACCCAGTGAGCACGACGACAGCCTACGCCGCGCCACGACGACGGACGTAGTCGAGAATCACGTTGTCCTGATCGCCCGCCTTCCAAACCGCTCTCAGGAAAGCGTCGGCCTCCAATCCATGCTCCCGGAGAAAGTGACGGTCGCCACCGCAGCTATACATCAGCTCGGACGGCAGCTCGCCCTTCAGCTTGCCCTGAGCTTTTGCGATAATTCTGGGCAGCCATGGGATGTCGCCCAGGGTCTCCCCGGGCGGCGGGAACTCCGACATCCGTCGGATTCGTTCCGGGGCCTTCCCGCCTTCCACTTGTTGAAAGTACTCCCAGCGAACTTTGGTGATGCTCAAGGCCCGCTCCAACCCTGGCTCGCCCACCGTGACGTCGTCTTCCACAAGGTCGAATAGTTCCTGAGGCGAACAGCCAATTTCTCCCAAAAAACGATGATCGGACTCCGAGATGCACTCCGGTAGCGTACCTGCTCCTTCCTCGTAGGCGCGCTTCGTTCTCAGGTAAGCGGCCCGGAATTCCTCCACCCAACTGGATTCGTCCATGGGTCGGACTCTAGCGCCTCCCGGACATCCCGCCAACAGACGAGCGCCACGACAGGCCCCCCGCGCCCGGATTGGCCTGCGGTGGGCTGAACCACGAAAACCAGGCTGAAATGCCAAAAGCGCATCCACCCTTGAGATTCTAGCCCGTGATCCAAAGGAGCTCGTCGCCTCCGTTTTTCACCTTTTCCTTCGTATCTTTCGTCTAATTGGTGGTGAAACCGTCCCAGGAATGAGTCACCTCCATCCCCCGGACAAACGATGCCGGATCCGTTGGATTTCGGCCAAAAGCCACCGTTTTCATCGGCATGGAGACCCCGGTTCAAAGTCGATGGGATTCCCGAGTTGCAACCTTCGCAGCCCGATCCTTGCTCGCGCGCAGGGAGTTCGGCATTATCGCGGCATGAAGAAGTCGCCATCCAAGCCATCTGCACCGAAGAGCTTTCCGCCCTTTGAGAAGGGCCAAGTGTGGCAGGTCGGCGACGTGAACGTGGCCGTGACCCAGGTGGGTAAGGTCCTGGTGCACTACAAGCGCTACAAGGCGATGCGCCCCGGCACCCCGACCACGATGTCCTCCATCCGCGACTTGCAGCAGTACTTGTTCACCAACAAAGCGGTGCTCGCCCCCGTCTGAGTTCCGCGTTTCGGGGACTCTACCAAACCACTGCACTCCAGGATCTTCAGTCGATAGTCATCGACTTCCTGGGGTGCGGTCGCCTGCGGGCCGATCCATCGCCCTCGTGCGGTGCGAACGGTCTTGTTCGCCTCCTCCGCCCTCAGGGTTTCCACCGATGACGTCACCCGACCGGATGTGCAAAGCTTCCTCATTGGGAAACGCGAAACCCCTCTCCCAACCCACCCACCTTGAACCCGGAACATCGCCGTAGGACATCCGAGAGAATTGGCCTGTTTGGTCTCATCTTCGCCTGTCCCTTCCATCTTGGGAATCCGGAGGATTGCCCCCTTCATGAAATCCGGAAGCTTACGCCGGTGGAACGTGTGGCATGGGCGCACCGCCTCTCGGACGCAGACGCCCAAGGGTATCTGAAGGCGCATCGAGCCTGCCTATGCTGGAAGGAAACTCATGCCGCGATACCCGTGGCCTAGGATTGCGCTGGTTGCCAGCAAGCCCAAGGTATCCGCCGATGTTGGTCACCTTCTGCTTTAACTGGCTATGAATCTGGACTCGCCCTGCGTCGCTCGCGGCGGCAATATGGACGATCCATTGGCCCAAGACTGGGATCGGTTCGTTTCGGACGGACCCTCAAAGCACGTCGAACAATTGCTCGCTTGGGGCGAAGCTCGACGACAAGACGGTTGGACTGCCCACCAAGTCGTCCACCAAGAGGAGGGGAGGATCGCCGGAGCAGCTTTGATCCTGATCCGCCAGTTCCATAAGGTCCTGAGGGTAGGCTATCTTTGCAAAGGCCCGTTGTTGGGAAATGCCAAGGGCCCAGACTGGCTCAGGGCAGCCAAGGGCATCGTCCTTAAGCTGAAGGATTTCGCAAAGCGCCAACGCCTATTCTGTCTTATCGTCGAACCACCCTACTTCTCCGATGAGCTTCATGTGCTCCTGAGGACGTGCGGTTTCTCACCTCATTTGAAGCAGCTACCGCCAAGCGGACTCGCCAAGGGGACCTTGCTCATCGATCTCAGGCCTTCCGAGGAAGAACTCTTGATGGGGATGCGCCGCTCGACGAGAAGCGCACTTCGCAAAGCCGGAGCAACGCAGGTCATCTCGCGAATCGGAGGAAAAGCGGATGTCGACTTACTTTGGGACCTGATGATTGAACTCTGCCGTCGCCGCGGCGCGACTCCCAACATTTCAAGCCCCAAGGTAATGCATGCAGTCTGGGATCGCTTTAATGCATCGGACCGAGCGAGGATCGACGTCCTCGAAATGAGTGGCCAACCATTGGCCGCACTCATGACGTTTTGCATTGGATCATGGGCGATCCCCTGGCGCATCGGATGGTCCGGTGCGGAGCCTCGAATCAGTCCGGAAAAGATTCTCTATTGGGCGGTAATTCGTGACTTGCGCATGAACGGGGCCACCACCTTCGACTTCAACTGGGTGGACCCCGATGAGGCGGACGCAGTCCGGGCCGGACGAGACGTCCCGGAATCAACCGCGAAGGGAGTGACCAAATTCAAGATGGGATTCGGAGGCGAAATCGTCCGCCTTCAGGAAACTCTAGATTATTTTCCAAATCCCCTGGCCCGTGTTGCCCTTCGATGGGGCGGGTCCAGTCTGCTGGAGTCCCGTGCCTTCGCCAAGCTGGCCCGTCGCATATCAGGTTTGAGAAAAAGACACTCCCCTGACTGACCGCAGAAATCCCGCAGCACCCAAATCGGGTCGCAAGGCCCCGCGACTCACCCCGATCAAATCCGATGCTGGCGCCGGTCTGAAAATGGTGCTGGGATACCGGAATGAAAGGAGCAGTGTGATCGTTTGCTAGGAGATCTCGCGCATCTCGCTCGATTCGGAGCGCCAAAGCGCTCTTCACGAAAGGGTTCCCGAAAGGGTCTACGGAGCGAGCTGGTAGAGATACTTCTGGAAACCCGAGAACGCCTTCCCGATCTCTTCCGGACGGCCTAGGTCGGCCATCGCGTCGGCGATGGAGTTGTAATA